>Ga0208231_1000037_pt1 | contig 44679 bp, 37 predicted proteins | sample LakMenEpi15Jun12_FD_150702 | JGI IMG/M metagenome (GOLD analysis project Ga0208231, IMG submission 150702) | Freshwater microbial communities from Lake Mendota, WI - 15JUN2012 deep hole epilimnion (SPAdes) | ecosystem: Environmental > Aquatic > Freshwater > Lentic | place: Lake Mendota, Madison...
GATACAATTAAAATTACAGACACTGATACGCTCCATTATAACAATGTAAAAATATTAATAAATATGATAATCATTTTTTTATATTTATACTTAAAAAATAATAAAAATATATAATTGTTAATACATTTTATGAATAAATATGATATAATATACCAAAAAACACATAATATTAAACTTGTAAAAATGAGCTATAGAAATTTTATGATATATACATCAAATTGGATATATAATAGAAATATAAATGAAGAAAGAGTTAATAGTATATATGAAAATATTAAAAATAATATAGAAATAGGATGGATACTAGAAGGATATGAAGATAAAATAACTAATAATATAAAAATATTAAATGGTCAACATAGAGGTGAAGCCATTAAAAAATATTTAAGAGAATTTGATGAATTTTTTGTATGTAATAAAGATATATTAATATGGATATATGAAATAGAAAATGAAGAAAAACAAGAAGATTATATAATTAATTTATTTAAATTATTAAATTCAAGTATACAAATAAATGAATATGAATTACCATGTAAAAGAAAAATAGAATTAATTAAAGATGTTAAACAAAATAATATTCTTAATAAAGGAATAAAAGATGATCCAAAAACAAATTCAGCACATCAACCATATATACATGTTAAAGAATTAAAAGTTATATTTGATATGATATTAAGAGAAAATTATAATTTAAGTAATAGTGAAATTATTAATAATTTAGTAAAAATTAATAATATTATAGGATGTATATGTAATAAAAATTCTTTAGATAAATTATTTGGTAAAAAAATAATAAATGATAAAAGATTAAATATTATAAATAAATGTAATGATATTAAATTTTATTTAAATATAAAAGAAAGTAATTATAATAAAGAAATCTGGATTAATTATATTAATAATCCAGAATTATTATTATAAAACTATAATAATAATAATGAATTTTTTATTTTTATTAATATTATTTACTAATATTATAGAAATATTTTCATTGATAAATATAAATGTAGATACTACAGGATTATTAATACCATATAGCATAGGTGCTTTAGGATATATTAAAAAACATTTACATATAGATAAATATCATTTAACAGGTATTTCAGGAGGATCATTTGCTTCAGTTATTTATTATTTAGAAAATGATTTAAGTAATCATAGTTATATATGGAATAAAATAGTTGGTAATGATAATTATATTGTAAAATTTAATAAAAATTTAGAAGAATTTCAACAAAATGTAAAAAATAATATATTAACAAATAATAATAATATAGATATTACAAATATACCTATATCTATAGTAGTTTCTAAAATTGAAAATTATAAAATTATAAATGAAAAAATAAATAAATATAATGATTTAGAAGATTTAATAAATTATTGTATTTGTAGTTCATATATTCCATATATATGTGGAAATACATTTAGTAAAAAATATAAAAATAATAATTATATTGATGGAGGAATATTTAAAAACTTACATCATTTTGATTGTGTAGATAAATGTGAAAATACTATTTATATAAATAAAAATATGGCTAAACGTAAATTTAATTTATTTGATCAATTATATTTAACAAAAAATATATCAGAAAAATTATATAATTATGGATGGGAAGATTGTAAAAAAATATTAAATAAAGAGAATAATAATTATTTCTACTGAATATTTTAGATATTTTATTAAATTATATTCATTTTTAGTTATTAATATTAATATTATATTATTTAAAATATATTTTTTAATATCATAATTAAGAATATGATATTGATCTTGATTTATAGTTAAAAATATTATTTTATAAAAATATAATCTAAATAATAAATGTGAATACAACTGTAAATAATATTTACGATATATTGTAAAAATAATACTTGTATAATAGAAATAAAACATTAATAAAATATCATAAATTGATATTAATGATGATTTATTATAAATTATATATAATAAAGTTAATATACATAATAAATTATCTAATTTATGATAATTAGAATTTATTTTATAATCATACCAAAATAATGGTGATATAATAGAAATTGTAGATAATAATAAACATTGAAAATATAATTCTTTAACATAACTATAATAATTTAAATTTAATACCCAAAATGAAGATGTTCCTAATATTAATTTATTTAAATTAGGCATATTATCTTGGGTAGTATAAAACATTTTTATAATTAAATTATTTCATTTTTTTAAATATAAAATAAAAAATTAAATCATATTGATAACTTCATCCAACACTTCTATAAACTGATTATAAACCATTAATGAATCTTCATCATTATCACCATACACAGATTCATAATATATACATTGTAATTCTGTTTGTAATTTTTCATATAATTCTGATGATATAATTATAATAATATGTTTATTGAGACGAATAAATGAATTATAAATTGCTCTTAATGATTGATTATCAATTAATTTAATTTTGTTTAATTCACTAATAAGTTCAACACGATCCATTTCTTCAGACCTAAAATTAAAAATAATTAATTATATTCATTTTTAATTAAAAAAAAATAAAATTTATTACATTTATATAAAAACATTTTTAATCCAATTCCATAATTTTATTTTAGTTTCTTCATTTGAAATAAAATTAAATGTTCCCATTACTAACGAAAATGTTATTAATTTTAAATCTTTTAAATCAATATTAATAGATTCTAAATAATTTTCATAATATTTTAATAATTTATTTTTATAATTAATATTTATATTATCATTATTAATAATTTCATCATATCCTAAAAATGATTGATATAATTTACCATAATCATAATATATATGTCCACCTGTATTATATTTATTATATAATTTTCCTTTCATATCAATTAATTTAATATTATTAGTATATGAAATTATAATATTAGAAAACCATAAATCACCATGAATAAATTGACTACATTCAAATTTATTATTACAACGTTTATAATAATTTTCTAATTTTTCTAATAAATTATTTTGAATTTCTTCAGCATCTTCAAATGGATAATCGTCTTTATTAGAAAAACGTTCTTTTAATTTTGTTGAATAATTATCTATAATATCTAAATAATTTATATCATTATCTTTTTTATAATTATGAAGATTTTTTATAATTTCAAATAATTTATTTAAATTATTTTCAGTAATCATTTCATTTTTATATAAAGTATAAAAAGGTATTCCATTTATATTTTCTATATATAAATTTGATGTATCATTATTATTTATTGTTGAATTATAATAAATAGGAAATAATATATTTATATCACTTAATGTTGATATAGTTTTATAATAATATATTTCTCCTTCTAAATACTTATTTAATCCTGTTTTTTTTATTATATTATTTTCTAATATTACTGAATTATATTTATTATTTTCAAGTTTATTTAAAGGAATTTCTATATCATTATCTTCAAATATACCTAATAAACTTATATTATTTCTATATGGATTAATTGTTTTATCATCTATAAATATATCCGCTTTTATTTTTCCAAATATTATTTCATCATATGGTATATTAAAATCTTTTAAAGTTTTATAAGTTATTTCTTCTATATTATCTTTAAGTTCTCGTGTAGAATATATAATTATATAATGTCCTTGTTGTTTTATATTTCTCATTAATTTAATCATTTTTATTATTGGTTTTACTGTAGAATAATCATTAGGTATTGTAGGATATGTTATAATTACATTATCTAATGTAAAACATATTCGTTTTTGTTCTTTTTTAAATATATTTAATGTATTAATTAATTCATTATAACTACCAACATGATTAACATATGGAAATTCTATTCCAATTATTAATCTATTAATATTTATCATTTTTTCATATAACATTGACATATATAATTCTTTAGTATCATTATAATTATCTAATACATTTTTAGCAATATCTATAAATTCTATTAAATCTTTAAAACCATATACACCACAACACGCATTATTACTAATTTTTATTTTTTCTTTAATATTAAAAACAAAATTATTTTCATTTAATTCTATAAAACTGAATGATGATGTATTTGTAGTATTAATATAATAACCTATAAATGATGTATTATACATTTTATAAAAATTTTTAGGAAAAGTATAAATATTATCATTATCTAAAAATAAAATAGATCCTGATAAATTTAAATTTTTTACTCCTAAATAAGCACTTTCTAAAGGACCTCTTGTATAATAAGGTAAATTATAAAAATTACATTTATAATTTGGAAATAAATTTATTATAATCTCATTAAAATTATATTTAACTAAATTTTGAGAAACTATAAAATTTAATTCTTTTATTTCTTCTGGTAAATTTAATAATGTATAATATATTAAAGGTTTTCCATATATCATATTTAAAGGTTTTGGAAAAGAATAATCATCCATTCTTGTTCCATTGCCACCACATAATATAAAAATATGTAATGGTTTATTATTATTCATTTATAACAATAATAAAAATATATATCTTATATATCTTTATTTTAATCTATCTCTAACACGCATTAGTGCCAATCCTAAACGATTAGTTCCATTCCATTTATCAATTGGTGTATTAAGTGTATCAGTAATATTTAAACCATTGCCCCATATTTTATCATAAGGAGAACATTCAACAATATATTTATCACCACTATCTAATAATAATTTTTTTAGATTTTGATTTTGAGAAAATTTACAATAATTGGCTTCTTCTACAATTTTATCAGCAACATTATTCCATTTATTTTCATCAAAATCTTTAACTAATCTACCTAATTTTTTATGATCTGATGGTTCTGTACTATTCATAATTTTATCAGCAGTTTCATAATCTTTAAATACTAAAGCTTTTTTATGCATCATTCTTTGTTCACAACAATTATATTTAAATAATTGTTTTTCATCTTCATCATATAATTCAAAATTCACAATATACCATTGTGATGGAAAGTTTGATTTAAAACATAGAATATTAAATTCATCACTACTAAAGAATTTTTCATCAGTATTCATCATTTTAATAAAAATAAAAATTATAAAAAAAATCATTTTTTTTATTAAACTTTTGCTAATAAAAATTTAGAGGGATTCTTATTAGCCCAATAATATTTATTTACAAGCATTCTTGTAGGTTGAACTATAGAATTAATAAATAATATTATTATAATTATTATTAATATTACACATAATACAATAATATAATTAAGATAAAATGGAAAATTACTAAATAATATTAATCCTAGTAATAATACAATTGTTAAAAGACTAACTGATAAAATTATATTAAATAAATATACAATATGTCTTTTCATTGTATCTAACATATTTGCTAATGAAACTTTTCTAATTCTATTTGCTTCATTTTGATTTTTCTTTTCAATATATAAATTATATAAATAAGTGTTACCATCTTTTGTAAATACACTGTAATTTGTGGTATATATATTAGTTCTTAATGTATTCATTAATTTAGTAATATTTTCATTATATGTATTTAAATTAAGCACTAATGAATTAACAAAAACTTTATGCGAATTTCTTGCTGGAAGATTATAAGTTGATGTATCTGATAAATTAAATGTATTATTTATACATGAACTTATATTATCGACTCTAGCTATTGGTAATGATGATGTTACACCAGTACTAATTTGAATAGCTGTAAAATTTTCATAAAAGTTTATATATTTAAATTTATCATAATAAATAAAAGTCATAAATGATAATACAATAAAAGCAATTATATAATAATAATTTTTAAAATTAGGTGATATACTATTAACTATTGTAATTACAATAGTTAAAATAATTATAGCTATTAATAATACAATAATAAAACTAGCATATGATTTAACATTTTGAAAATTTTTAATATATTTGTTATATTCTTTTATAGTATAATTTAATTCATTCTGAATTCTATCAAATTCTGTTTTTATTTCATTTAATACTTCTATTTTATCAGCATATTTAGATTTATTATCAATATAAGCTGAACTACCTGATGCTAAATATCTAGATTGAATAGTATTTAAATCACTTGTTAAATTTGATAATAAATTTTTAATAGCGGTTAGATTATCACCATAAGTTGTTAAACTATTAAATGCTAATTGTGAGTTTAATGAACCATTTGCTAATTTAGTTTTTAATGCTAGTAATTTTGTACCAGAATCACTAGCATTTGTACTCTGAACATTATGTAAATAATTAATATTAATTTCATTTTGAATACATATATTATAAACAATTATATGATAATATACTATATAATATAACAAATAACTCATTATATTTTCATGATTTTGAGTTAATATTCCTTTAATTATCTTTTGAATCATATTATATCTGCTACTAGTATTGTATGCTGATAATTCACTGCCACTAGTTGTTACAGTAAAATTCTTATTAAAATCTTGTGTAGTTGTACCAGCAGCTAAACCAAATACAGATGAACTTGTAAATGTATCTGGAAAAGTAAAAGTACTTATATTATCTAATACGGGAACTATATTATCATATGTAATTATTAGAGCTTCTGTATTATCTTCAGATTGAGTATAGTTAAAATAACCAGATTTAGTTTTATAGTTTGTTTTTAAATTAGCTAATGAAAATTTAAAGGTATTATTTGCTGTATTTAAATAACCTATACATGTTGTTCTATAAGCATCAGTTAAAGCAGCATCTTGAATGTGTATTTTAAGACTATCAACACATTCTTTAAATTTAACAATATCATTATTATTACTTTTTATAAAATAATATAATTCATAATATAAACTAGCATATAAATGTAAATATAATAAACTATCAGTATAAAAAAAATCAATATTATTACAAGGTATAAATGATCCTACTATTAATGTAGGATCTATTTTAGGATTAAAATTTTTTCTATCTATAAAAGATAATTCTAAATAGGATTCATAGATATTAGTTATATTAATAGAAGATGCCATCTATTTTTAATTATATTCTATTTATATTAATATAATTTAACTTTTCTTCTATATCACAAATTTTCATTGATAATTCTTTTATTGATTCAACTATTAAACCCATCATATTAGTATAAGCTATAGCTTTAGTATTATCTGTATTTGTATAAACAATTTCAGGAATTATTTTTTCGACATCTTGAGCAATTAATCCAATTGATCTTTTTTGATTACTTATTAAATTATAATATACACCATTTAATTGTTTTATTTTATTAATAGGATCTGTTATTAAACTTATATTAGTTTTTAAACGTATATCTGAACTAGTATATATTTCACCACTAGAATATATATTTCCATTTATTACTAAGTTTTTTCCTGTAATATTTGAACTAATAATAGAACCATTATTTATATTTAATAAATTTTCTAAATTATTCCATCTTAAATTACTATTAATACTTAATGTATTTGAATTATCAGATATTAATAATTCTCCTCCTTGTATTTCATTATTATTAAAACCAAGATTACTTAATATTAAATTAGAATCAATATTTGCTATAATTGAAGATAAAGAAGCATTATTAATTGTTAAATTAGAAGTAATTTTAATATTATCAACTAATAATGTTGATGTTATATTATCCCATTTTATTTCATCATAAGTAATTAAAGAATTATTATTACTACCAATTAATATACTTCCTTCATTTATAATATTTAATCCAGTACCACCATTTGATACAGATAAAATACCAGATAAATCAGTAGTATTAATTATACTTATATCTTTACCATTTAAATAAATATTAGAAGCTATTATATTAGAAGTATTTAAAGAACCATTATTTATTTCTAATAAATTATTTAAATTATTCCATTTTAAGTTATTATTAATATCTAAGGTTTTTGAATTGGTTGTAAATATTAATTCTCCACCATTTATTTTATTATTATCAATACCAATAGAATTTGGATTTTTTATAATATCATAAAAATTAGATCCGGAAATTAATAGATTAGAACTTATAGATAAATTTGATGTTATTAAAATAGAATTTTCTGAATTCCATTTTAAATTATCAGTAGTATTTATTTGATTACTATTATTTCCTATTAATATTAATCCTTCTTCAATATAATTTCTACCAGTACCACCTTTTGATATTGGAATAATACCATTTAGATTATTAATAGTAATATTAGTTATATTTGATCCATCACCATAAAAATAACTACTTTTATTATTTGAAGATAATATAGTACCATATTTTATATCTAATATTCTTTCATTATTACTCCAAATAATATTACTATTTATATTTATTGAATTACTATCAAAGCCAAATAATAAACATCCATTTGGTATATTAGTGATACCTAAACCTCCTTTATTTAAATTAATAGTATCATAAATACTGTTAGGATGAATAAATAATTTAGAAGTGTTTGAAAAATTATCTAAAAAATTAATATTACTTAATGAAATATTACAAGTTATTAAATTAGAATTATCATTATCCCATCTTAAATTAGAATAACTATTAATATTACCTTGATTACTATTTGCGCCTATTAATAACCAACCATCATTAAAATTAGATGTTCCAGTACCTCCTTTATAAATAGGAACAACAGATGTAAAATTATTAACATCAATATTACTTATATTAACTCCTTTTACAAAAATATTAGATAATACATTCAATGAACCATTTAAATATAAATTAGAACTAATATTAGACCAATATAAATTATTAGTAGTTTGAAATTTATTAGATGAATGATATAATATACAATTTTCTTTATAATTATTTTGTCCAGTACCACCATTACTTGTTGCTATTATTTCAGAATAATGTGAATTAAATATAAATGGAACATTAATAATAGGAGGATTACTTGATATTACAAATGTAGCATTATTACTAAAAACTAATCTACTTAATCTGTTTATCCATTGAAGATTACTAGACATAATTATAGGATTTTGTCCATTTCCTATCATAAATGAATTAGATGATAGATTACTTAAACTAGTACCACCAAAAGGTACTGTAAAATGATGACTTTTAGGAAAATAAATATCATCAGTATGAATATTATTAATATATATATTTTTGACTAATAAATTACAAGTATCAACATTAGAAGAAATATTTAAAGAATTATTAGAATCATTCCAATAAAAATTATTATTATTATAATATCTATTATTACTAGTATATATTACACCTATTTGATTTGTACTTAATATATTTGATTGAGATATATTAGTAAGATAAGAACCTGAACCATAATAATAAGGAGCGTAAATATTAGAATTAAAATAAGAATATAAATTAACATTTAGATTATCATTATCTAAGATTAAATTAGTTTTTTCTTCTAAAAAGTTAAAATATGTATTTGTTATTTGAATATTATCAATAATTGAATCAGATGTTTTTCTTAAATAACTTAAAGCACAATTATAACCATTATAATCAATACTTATAGAATAATTATTAATATTAGTCAATTGATCTAGATTAGGGATTAATAATTGTGATATCCATGAATTATCAATTTTATTTAATTTATAAATAAAAATAGATTTGGTATTTCCTATATATAATATATCACCTGATTTTGATATTTTTCCTCTAAAATGACTATAATTAAAGTTATCTTCTTTTCTAAAAAAAACAAAAGAAGGTGTTTTATCATAATATTTTATAACCGTATTATTTATAATATTAGTTGTTTTATAAGTATCTAAAATGAAATTAAAATCATATATATAATTAAATCCATTATATGTTGTTATAAATATTTTTGAAGAATCTGCTGAAATAGATACAGAAGTAACATTAGCATTAATATTACCTGAATTATTAAAATTAGGTGTAAATTTTAATAAAAATATTTCATTATTATTAACTATATAAAAATTAAAATAATTAAAATTATTTATTAATATACCAGATGTAGTATTATAAATAAAATTTATTAAAATTATTGAACCATCATCAGAAGTATCTAAAGATAAATTATTATAACTAAATGAATTATTGGCAAATTGATTTGTAGTATATGATGTACTGAATGAACTATGAAAATAGTCATAAATAGAAAAATCTAATAAAGTTGTAGTATTATTAAATAAATTTTTAATATATAATAAATCAGTATAATTATTTATAGTTGATATTAATATATATCCATTACCAGAACAAATAATATTTCTACCAATTTGATAATAATTATTATCAATATTATTATATGCTATTATTTTTTCAGAATTTTTTATAATATTATTATTATCAAAAGAATATCTGTAAATACATCCTGTTATTTCATTTGTTAATAAATTTCTTTCTTTATAAGCACCTATAAAAATAGATGATCCTGATTTAGAAATAGCGATACCCTCACCAAATGCTGAATTAATATTTGAATTATCATTTATTTTATAAGTTATCCAATTATTATTAATTAATTTATAAATTTCTATATTGTTATTGTTATTATTATTAAAATTTAAATCTAAATTATAAAAAGAATTTATAATAATATCACCATTTTGATTTATTAATGTAGGATTTATATAAGATGTAGATAATGAACTACTATTTACATTTAAACTAAATGAATTTAATATAATTTGATTAGATGTAAATATTGTACTACTTGTAACTAATGATCCATTAAAAATATGAATACTGCCTTGAGGATTATTAGTATTTATACCAAATAAACCATTATAATAAATATTTCTTTCTTTATTAATAACTAATGGTTTATACTCTTTTGTAATTAAATTTCCATTAATATATACATTATCATCAAATATAGCATCACCATTTAAATGTAATTTACTTTTTGGATTAGCTACACCAATACCAACATTACCAATTATATAAAATATATCATTATTATTTTTTATCCAAGTACTAGAATTTGAACTATTAGTAGATGATGATGATAAAAGAATACCATTATTATAGATTGAACCATTAATTACATTAACATTACCAGATACTACTAATGAATAATTACTACTATATATATTTGAAGAACCTATACCAATAAAATTTTCAACTAATAAACTATTTCTAGGAGGTATATTATAAAAATTATCACCGCCTATAATAATACTACCTCTAGATTTTATAGAAGTTCCATAAAAATTATTTGGAAGAATTAAAATATTTGTATTATTATTATCACTTATTGTTATTAAATCATTATAATATGATAATAAAAATAATTCATTATTATTACAGGATAAATCAATAAAATTATAATATTTTTCAATTTTAAATATTATAGTTGAATTAAATAATCTATTAATTGTTCCAAAAATATAAGCATAGCCATTATTATCTATTACAATTGAACTATTATTACTTGCTTTTATTTTATTTATATTTGATAATGATTCAATTAAATAAGCTGTAGTAGGTGAAGTACCTTCATTAATATAACCTTTTTTATATGTTGCTGTATTTATATTAATATATCCACATGAATAAACACCTAAATTTGTTAATATTAATGTATGACAATCTCCACATGAAAAATCAATAATAACAGAAGGAGATATATTATTAAAAATAATTGGTGTAAATATAGATCCATTAAAATGAAATAAAGAATTTGATTTAGTTAAAACGATATATGTATTATCAAAATAAGTATCAATTTTAATAATATCATTTCTGATAGTATTTATAGTAGAAATTAAAGTAGTTAAATTATAAGAAACAACCTGATTAAATTGATTAATATAATAAATAATTTTGTTTAAAGGTTGTGTAGAAATATTATTATTAATAGCAAAATCTAATATATTAATATTAGAAATGGTAGTTTCATATGAATTTTCATTAATAATTAAAGAATTATTATAATAATACGCATATGAATTAAATTTTGCTTTAAATATAGAATAATAAAAATTATTAGAAATTAAAGAATATAATTTTGAATTTAGATTATAAGAATATAATTTATTATTATTAGTAATAAAATATAAATTATTATTATTAGTATAACAACTAATAACAAAAAAAGGACTATCATTATATAAACGAATTTTGCCTTTAATATCAAAAACAGATTCTTTATTAGGATTAGAAGTAAGTGAATCATAATTAATAAGATTAATATTTGAAGTTATTAAATTAGGAATTATAGTAGAATTACTAGAAATAGTTGTTATATAGTCATTATTAACAATATTAATATAATTAGATGAAGTATTAATATCAAAATAAATATTAGAAGAAAATAATATTTTATTATTTTGAACATCAAAACAGTTATTAATATCAATTATATTTGAAATAATTGATCCTATAGAAATATTACTTATAATAAAATCAACATTACTATTAACATTAATAATATTATTAGAAGAATTTAAAGAATTAATGAATAAATCATTTTTGATAGAAATATTAGAATTAGTTCCAATAAAATTATCAGAAATATTAAGAGAAGAAGTTTCAGTGGTACCATAAATTTTAAGTTTAATATTAGAATCTATTTTAGAATTATTCTGATTATTATTAATAATAACAGTTTCTTTTTCAGAATAAATATCAATTATTTTATTATTATTATTTTGGATAACAAAAGCAGGAACATCTTTCATATTATCATTTTTTATTAAATGAAAATTATATTTAGATATTGTTGTTCCTATACCTAATCTACCATCTTCAATTATAGTATCACCATTTTTTATATGAAGTTTTGCTAAAGAATTTGTTACACCAATACCTATAGAATTACATGATAAAGTTAAATTATTAGTTATAGGAATATATGATGAATTTATTTTATTATTATTATCTAAAATAACAACATTAGAAGGAAATTCTGAAGCATATAATTTTCCAGAAATAAAAATATCATTAGAAAAAAAAGTTTGTGTTGAATTAATTATAATATTATTATTTTGATTATTAAAAGATAGACCATAGACAGAATTATTAAAATTTATTTCAGGAACAGATAATTTTTGATATGAAATATTACTATTGCCTGAAAAATCAAATAATTTAATATTATCTTTAGAAACAGTTAAATTATTATCGTAAATTGATAATTTATAATTATCATATATACTCATTTCCTATTTATAATATTATTTATTTTTAATTACTTTAAGTAATTCTAATAATTCAGTTTTATTTTGTTTTAATCTATTCCATTCTTCAAAAATTTCAGATTGAATTTCTTTAGGTTTCTTTTTATTAGCTTTATCTAATTTATCATTTTCAGTTTTTAATTTATTACTATAATAATGATAAAAGTAATTATAATCTGTTAATTTTTTTTCTACAGGTTGAGAAATATTTTCATTAACAGTTGTTAAAATAATTTCTTTAGAATTTTCTTTAATTTCATTATTATCATTAATTAAAGTTTCTTCATGAGTAATTTTTGGCATACCTGATTTTCTAAACCATACTTTTTTACCATTTTTATATTGAACAACCCAAATATCATTATCAGCACCTTTAAGTTCATAATTAATATCAAATCCAACTGCTGATAATCCTAAACCTTTAGGAGACTGTTCTTTTTTATTATACATTTCAGTAGGAACATTAGAACATTGATAATTATTATAAATTTTTTTCATAGTTATTTATAAATATATTAAATAAAAAATAATCATTTTTTTATTTGTATTGACAAATAAAAAAAAATTAAAAAAAATGATTAAAATTATTTTAATAATTAAAATACTAATGGGAAATTTTGCTATAGTATTGGATAATATGTTTGACGAAATTATGTCTAAACATAAGAAAAATAAAGTTTTATTAGAAGATTTAGTAAATATTAAAAGTTGTCTTAAAATTGCTTATTATAATGATAATAAAGAATCTAATAATTTTATTAGATTATATTTAAATGAAATTGATTTTAAAATTTAGTCATAATCATCACCGCCTCCACTAAAATCTTCAAAATTACCACCATCACTAAATTCTTCTTCTTCAATATCAACATCTATATCAGTTTCTTCTTCTTCTTCATCATCATCTAGTTCATCATCATTTTTTTTAACTTCTTCTTCCTCTTCTTCTTCAATTTCTTCTTTATTTTCAATTTCTTCTTCTTCAAAAGTTTCTTCAACTATTTCATCTTCATCATTAACTATAATATCATCATCATCACCACCATCGTCAACAGAAACACTTTTAATAAATTCTGCTTTATCTTTAATAGCTCTACCGATAATAGATATATGTTTATCATATAATTGATATTTTTTACCACAAACTTCAATTTTAATTTCTTGATTAATAGCAATAGTATCTAAATTAATTTCACTTTCAATACCGGCAGAAATTTTTGGAACAATAATTTCCAAGATTTGTTTATTTCCTTCATAACCACCTTCACATAATAAACCTAAAGAATTTTTTGCTTTAACTCTACATTTAATAATAGAACCTTGAATTGGATTACAAATTTCAGCAATACATACAATATCAAAACATATATTACCATTAAAATGTTGACTTTTAATAGTACCAATAGATCGTTTAATAATTTTTATAGAATTATTTTTAATATAACCATATTTAGAACATATATTTTCATATTTATTTTTTAGTATTTGTAATAGTAAATTTTCAAAATTATTATTTAATTCACTAGGTTTTAAAGAAATAGAACATCTAAATTTTATAGGTATAAATAATTCGATTGACATTAATTATATTCTTTATTATTAATATAATAATATCATTTTTTTATTTTAAATAAAAATTGATAATCTTTTTATTGTATATAATAAATAGGTGAATATATAAAATTAAAATATGGAATTATCACAAAATGAGTATATCTTTAAATTAATAGAAGATTATAAAGAAATCATAAATGGAAATGAAGTGATAATTAAATTTCATAATAATGGTGATTGGACTGAGAATGAATTTAATAATTTTATTAGTATGATGCGTAATAATTATATAGAAACAATAGATGAAGAATATTTAGAAGTTTCTAATAATAATAATTATTTAATAATTAATAAAATAGGAGCAATTATAAATTATTGTAATACAAATACCAATACACCATTAAATCAACAATGGGAAACTAGAAATATAGTTAAAACAGATATTTTAAAAGATTTATTTGATATTAATTTAGAATTTATAGCATTAAATAAAAATAAAATAGATCCTATTGATAATTTTGATAAAACTGATAAAAGTTTTAAATTTATTAAAAAATTTAATTATGATTTAAAAGGTGGAATTATAGCCTCAGCATTATTAATTAAACAATCATCTAATAATAAATTATTTAAAAGTCTTAAAGAATCAAAAGTATTAATATCAAAACAAAAATATGAATTTGAAATAAAAATAACAAACACAAAAGATTTATTATCAAATATTATTATTATAATAAAATCTTTATTTATGAGTAATATTATTTTATCAAAAAAACAACAAAAAGATGTTTTAGATAATTATGATAAATTAGTAAGAAAAGATATACAAATCCCTCCTTATATCAAAGATATAATATTACTTACACCTAAACCTATTACTTTAGAACAAAAAAACTTAGTTGATCCTGATGAATATGGTGCTATTAGTATTCTTAGAAATTATACTGTAACTGAAAAAGCAGATGGTGAAAGAATTCTTATATATATTGATAAAGAAGGTTATGTATTTACTATAAATAGTTCACAAAAAGTTGAATATACAGGTATTAAAGCTAAAAAAGAAGCATATAATTCACTAATAGATGGTGAATATGTATCATGTAATAAAAGAACAGATACAATTAAGAAAAATTTATTTGCGGCATTTGATATATATTATTTAAATTCAGTATTATTAACATCATTACCTTTAATTTCAGAAAAAGGTGAAAAATCAAGATATAGTGAATTATTAAAAACAATAAAATTATTAGATACTAGTAATAGTGAAATTGAATATATTATTAAAGAACATCTTACTTCTGCTGATATTATTAATGATTGTAAAAATATATTAAATAATCCTAAAAAATATCCATATGATATTGATGGATTAATATTTACACCATCTAAATTAGCATTATATAGTTATTATCCAAGTCTTCCTAGTATTATACCAATGAATCAAGGATGGGACAGAGTATTCAAATGGAAACCTCCTGAACAAAATACTATAGATTTCCTTGTTAAATATGTTACAGATGTTAGAAAAAATGGTATTAAATATAAAAAAATTGGATTATATGTAGGTTTTAATCCAATTACAACAAAAGATTTATCAATTGACGAAGGATTAAGATTAAGATATGATAAAGCATATAATAAAGAACAATATTTAAAACAAAAAGAAATGACTAAAAATAAAGAAGATTTTATTCCAATATTATTTAAACCTATTATTTATTATCATAATGATGTTGAATTTGCTTATATTAAAATTGATAGTAATGGAGATATAAGAGCAGAAAATAATGATAAAATAGAGAATGATTCAATAATAGAATTTAGATATAATATAGAAACAAAAGAATGGATACCTATAAGAGTTAGAGAAGATAAAACACGTATATTTAAAAAAGGAATATTTAGTAAAACAGCTAATTCATTACCGGTTGCTATTAATATATGGAGATCAATCCATAATCCTATATCAAAAGAACTTATAATTGGTTCTGCTAAATTAAAAATGAGAGATAATGATGAAGAATTAGAAGGAAAAGCTTTAGAAGCCGATGATATTTATTATTCAAGAGGAATACCGAGAAGATCATTATTATCTTTTAATATGATAACATTTCATAATATTGGTATTAATGAAAAATTATATTTAAAATCAAAAAAAAGAGATAATTTATTAGAATTAGCATGTGGTCAAGCTAGTGATTTATCAAGATGGATTAATGCTAATTATAAATTTGTATTAGGATTAGATTTAGCTAAAGATAATATATATAAAGCAAATGATGGTGCTTATGCTCGTATATTAAAAGAATATGGACGATTTAATAAAAATAAAGGAAGTGAAACTGGATATTTCTTTAATAGTGCTTTTGCTGTAGGAGATTGTTCAAAAGATATTAAAAGTGGAGATTCTGGGGTAGATCAAGAAAGTAAAGAATTATTACAAATAATTATGAATAAAAATAATAAAAATTTAAAACCATATTATAAATATATAGCAGGAAAAGGTGCCGATGGTTTTGATACAGTAACATGTATGTTTGCTATACATTATTTCTTTAAATCAGAAGAAACATTAGAAGGATTTTTAAATAATGTAAGTTTAAATCTTAAAAAAGAAGGAATATTTATATGTACATTTATGGATGGTGAAAGTGTTATGAAAGAATTAGATAAATCTAGTGAAGGTATTATCGAAGGAATTAAAACATTAGATGATAATAATTATCGTTTATGGGCAATTATAAAAAGATATATAGATGATGATGATAATTATAATAAAAAAGTTGATATATTTATAGAAAATACACAAAGATTAATTCCAGAATATTTAGTAAATTTCAATTTCTTAATAGAAAAAGCTAAACAATTTGGATTAGAAATTGTAGAAACAGAATTATATTCTACATCATTTAATAAACTTAAAGAATCTATTTCAGACTCAGAAGAAGAACAATCATCTTTAGATAAAATTCTATTAGAATTAGATAAAGATGATATACAAAAAAAATTTAGTTTTCTTAATAGATGGGCAATATTTAAAAAAGTTTAAAATAATAATTTATTATTCATATTAATAAATAATTCTGTAATTTGTTCAGGTAAATCATATAATTTACCATTTAGAGATATATGTGTTATAATTTTTTTTATATTTTTAATGTTATTAGAATGACATAAATAATTAAATACTTCTGTTTCTGTAATTATTGCTTTTTTATAAATAGATACTTGTTTCTGTCTTAATTGAGCTAAATGAAATCTAATTACAGGACTTAATTTTTTATCAATATCTAAATTAATTTTAAATCTATTATATTTCGGATAATAATTTGTTGTTGATATATATAAATTATAAATTATTGATTTAATTACCATAAATATAGTATTAATCTCCATATATCCATTATTATATTCACTTTGATTAATTAAAAATTCTTGAATATATTCATTAATATTATAATTAGGTTTTTGAAGCATATATACATAAAATAAATTATACCATTTATTATAATTATTAGCATTTACCTCTTCAACATGATGAATTTTATCATTTGATATTTTATATAATTTTCCTTCTTGTTTTATAATAATTGAACCTTCATTCATATTTAAATATTGAATTGCGTCTTCAGGTGTATTAAATTTTAAGGGATATTTAATTCCTAAATATTCTAAAGGTTTTACATCTAGATTTTCTTCATTTAATGTAATTCTATTTTTTGTATTAATATGAAACAAATATTTATAATTTAATCCTAAAATATTTGTATAATCAATTATATGAATATTTTCATGATGAATTAATACAAATTCATATGAAAATAATGGACTTAAATTACTCGTAAATAATGTTCTTAATGTTAATGAAATATTAGGATCATTAATATCTACTTTATTTTTAAACATTTCATATAATACTTCATCTAACATATATCCATGTGTTTTTGTAGGATGTGAAAATTTAGATCCATTAATATCTGGACAACAACTTGATCCAAAATACCATTTATTATTATGATAATATACACTAATTAATGTTCCATCCATTGCGATATAACTTTTATCCGTTGGTTTATAAATATTTGTAGTATAATCATTAATAGATTGTCTAATAGGAATAGAATTAGTATAACTAATTACAACATTATTACCAATACTTCTAGTAAAATCAAGAATAACACTTCTACATTCATCATATAATACTTTAAATTCTTCTCTAATATCTGTTTTATATGAATTATGGATTAAACATAAATTTTTATCATTCTTAAATTTTTTAATTTTTAAAGCAGGCCATAATTGTTTTTCTTTTAAAATATTTAATAGAATTGATGGATAATCTTTTGTTCCATCATAATTATTATATGTTTCTTCAATTAGATTACATAATGTTAATGACATTTTTCAAATAAAAATAAATATTTTTTATTATTATAATGTAAGTTATTTTTATATATATTTTTATAAAATTGTTTTTAATTCTTCTTCAAAATATGTATTATTTATAATCTCTTCTTTTATTTTAGTAGTTATTATTTTAGGAACAAAATTATCTAAATAATTAATACCATCTAAATTTGTAGATTTTTCTATATTTATTTCTTTAATAGGTTCTACTAATAAATTTTTATTTTTTAATTCTAATTTAACTTGTTTAAGTAAATCTAATGATATTTCTTTTGTTTTAGTAAGTACATTTAATTCATTTTGATTCCATGATAATGATATTGATTTTTTATAATTATATATAATAGCAACAGCACATCCATATATAAGTCCTATTCTATTTGATTTTAATGTTTTTTTATAATTATTACAAAACAGCCAATAATAAGAATGAATTGTTTCATCATGTTGAAATAATGTTTCAATAAATCCCCATAAAAAATATATGGGATCTGTTTCATTTGGATTTAATCTAGTTTGAATTGTATATTTTTTTCTTATAATATAATCAAAACAATTTTTAAATTTAATTGCTATTAAATCTATGCCTTCTTTATTTTCACTTGCTATATCTTCTATTATTTTTATAATTCTTATAAATGAACTTAATATTTTTAATGTTAATATATATGATTCATTATCAGGAGGAGGTATTATCATTTCAAATTTTAATATTCCATTTGAACTTAATTTACAATCAGTACTAAATACATCTAAAATTTTTTCTCTTAATTTTGAAACAGGTAAAATACCAGTTTTACTAACTAATAAAGAATTATATATATTACATAATATACACATTTTTGTTATTAATATTAAATAATCACTTACATTTATTTTATCATTTTCTATTAAATATCTAGTTAATACTATTATATCATTTAATTTATATATTTCTTTAATTTGTATTAATGTTCCAATATGAGCACATATAGAAATTAATGTTTCTTCTAATACTTCTATTTTTGAATTTTCTATTAAAAAAATACAAGTAGCATATAAACTTTTCTCTATATTACCTTTGGATATATAATCAAAAAGTTCTTTATTATACATTTATTATTTTTATTTTGTAATTATATATATATAAATCTTTATTTATAATTTATATCTATGGCATTTCATGATGATGAACCCTATTTTGTAATTGATTTAAATGAATTAGAACAAACATATAATGATTGGGTAAATTATTTACCAACAATTAAACCATATTATGCTATAAAATGTAATCATAATATTGATATAATTAAGCATTTACATAAATTAGGATGTAATTTTGATTGTGCATCAAAAAATGAAATTAGTAAAATTTTAAATTTAAATTATTATAATAACTATAATGAAAATAAAATAATATTTGCTAATCCTTGTAAATATCCATCTCATTTAATTTTTGCTAAAAAAAATAATGTTAATTTAATGACATTTGATAATGAATTTGAATTATTGAAAATAAAAACATATTATCCTGAAGCTTCCTTATTATTAAGAATTGCTATAGATGATTCTAAAAGTATTTGTAAATTTAATAAGAAATTTGGATGTAAAATTGATAATATTGTAAATTTATTAGAAATAGCAAAATCTAACAATTTAAATATTATTGGATTTTCTTTTCATACTGGATCAAAATGTCAATGTCCTTATATTTATTATGAAGGTATCAAAATATTAAAAGAATATACTGATATTGCTAATAATATAGGATTTAATATAAAAATACTTGATATTGGAGGAGGTTTTATAAAAAATACTTTTAAAGAAACAGCTGCTATTATAAATGAAGCTATAAATGATTTTTTTAAAGATAGTAATATTGAATTTATTGCTGAACCAGGTAGATATATGGTTGAATCATGTCAATCCTTATATTTATCTATTATAGGTAAAAAGAAAATAGATAATAAATTTATTTATTATATTAATGATAGTATTTATGGATCATTTAATTGTATATTATTTGATAATCAAGATCCTGAAATATTATTAATAAATAAAGAAAAAGAAAATGATATTAAATATGAATCTATTATATTTGGTAATACATGTGATTCTTTAGATGAAATTAAATCAACTATTTATTTACCAGAATTAGAAATAAATGATAAAATATATATTAAAAATTTTGGAGCATATACATCATCGGCTTCTAGTAATTATTTTAATGGATTTAAAGTAGAAAATTTTATTATTAATTTATAAATTAATAATGATCCAAATGTAATTAAAAGTATATTATAATTTTTTTCTATTTTTTTAATATTATTAGTATTATCATCAGATTTATTAATTAAATATTTAATATTCGAATCATGTAATTCTAATAATCTTCCATTAGTACTTGTATTTTTATTTTCTTCTAATTCTTCTAAAAATTTATAAATAGATTTATTTTTAATAATATCTATATAATTTATATCATTATTATTTACAGAAATTTCATTATAATTAAGATTATTTGAAATTTCTGTAAATAATAGTACAAAACTAGTATTTAAAACATTTTCAATAGTTTCATTTGGATTTATCATAAATTGAAATAAATATATTTTTTTAAATTTATTTAATAAAAATCTAATTAAATCAATTTCTTTTGTTTTAATATCAATATTTGTATAATTTATTTTTTTATTAATATTATCTAAAAAATTTAAAATATTTTTAATTTCTATTTTTATATTTTCATTATTTGTAATATTAAAATAAAAAAAATCTTCCATTTATTTATATATTTCAATATATAACTTTATATTATTTTTTTAAAAATAAATTTTTATTTATATATTCTTCAAATTTTTCTAATAATTTAAATCCTTTAATTACTGTTACTTCACTTACATTACATACATCAGCAAATTGTTTTTTATTATATCCTAAATTATTTTTTACTGAATAATAATATAATATTGAAGCACAACTTGAAGTTGGAGAATTATCACTCATTATCTCATTTTCTTCTAAAAATTTTACCAATTTTTTACAATTTTCAATATCTTCCATTTTCATATCTAACATACTACAATATCTTGAAATGAAATCTAATGGTGATGAACTTACTACATTTATTTGTAATAATGTTTGAAATCTAGAATTTCCTTTATTTAATGTAACAGGATCTATATCAAACATTTTTGCTATTTCTTTTGAACTTCTAGGTAAATTATTAATAAGACAAGCATGATATATACATGATGCTATTAAACCTTCTTTATTATCTCCTCTACTAATTTTCTTTTCTGAAGCTCTTTTATATAATACTTTCGCATCATCTATAATTTTCTGTGGAATACCATTCGTTAATGATATTCCTGTTAATTTATCAAATACATTCCATAATGTTCTTTCATTATAAGGCATAGCATTCCACATTTGATATCGTCTAATTATACGAATATCATAATTACTATTATATTTACTTCCTCCTATCATAGATCCTAATGAAGATTTTGGTAATAATGTATTTATAGGTAATCCACATCTTGACGGATCATCACTTTTATTATCTCCTCCATAAAATCTCCATTCTGCTGTATTATCAATTACTTTACCAATAATTGAACTACAATTAGCACATAATTGCATACAATCATCTATTACTGTTTCTTTTGATCCACACGCACATATAATTTCATTGTCTCCTTCTTTGTAATTATTATCATCTTTATCTAATTCAACTTTAAGATCATTCATTATATTCCATATATCATCATCTGTATTTAAAGACATTTAACAATTAAAGATTTAAATATAATCTTTATATCAAAAAATAATCATTTTTTAAGATTTTTATTTAAATATTAAAAGCAATATTACATTATAATGAGTGATATAAAAATAGAATTATGTAAAAAAATTAAAAATGATATATCACATTTAAATCAAATTGAAATAGAAGAAATTTTTAAAATAATTTATAAAAGTAATAATAATTATAGTAAAAATAATCATGGTATTTTTATTAATTTAAATTTATTTGATGAAGAAACTTTATCTAAAATTAATAATTATATTGATTTTTGTATTAAATCTCATAATGAAATAAATAAATATGAGAATATCTGTAATAATTTTAGTGATGCTATTAATTCATTAAATAAAGAAAAAATAGATGATTCTAATAATGATAATATTAGTGAACTTAAAAGTAAACAAAAAATATCCTCTTATATGAAATTTTATTTACTAAAAAAAAAATTTGCTAAACAATCTATTACTAATTCTAATAAAAATGAAAAATATCTAACACATGAAGAATATTTAATTTAAATTTCTAATATTTTATTATTTTTTTCTTTATTAAATATATATGATTTTTCTTTATAAATTACATTCATATCTAATAAAAATGATATAAATAATGCCATCGATTGATTCCAACCATCTCTTGATAAAGCACTTATAACTTCTGCTGATTTTTTTACTCCAAATGCTTTTGAAAATTCAGGTAATGTTATTAATTCTATTAATTTTTCTTTTATTGTTGTTTTCATTAATGTAGATGTTGATGTATATTTAATAATTAATTCTAATGGACTATTTTCTTTTTTAACTACTGATCGACTATTAGGTTTTTCTTCTTTAACTACTAATCGACTATTAGGTTTTTCTTCTTTAACTACTAATGGAATATTTGGTTTTTCTTCTTTAACTACTAATGGAATATTTGGTTTTTCTTCTTTAATTACCAATGGAATTTGATTATATTTATTATATATATCAATTTTTTCCTTATAAATCCATATTTTTTCATTAGATTCATAATTATCTGGTAATTCTTGTAAGATTAGCTCCATTATTATTTTTATTTATTAATATAAATAATTAAAATTCATTTTTTTATATCAAATTTTATTTAGGTTTATATTCAGGTAATAATGTTAATCTACGTAATTTATATAATTGAACTGCTATTTTATAACAGTAACTTTCTTTTGTATTTTTTTCACTATCATCTAAACCAATATCTGTAAATATTTTACTATGATCTTTTTTATGTAACGATGAACATACTATACCTAATTTTTTTCCATAATTAATTCCTGGTGTTAATAATTTAAATACATTTATTTTATTTTTTTTAGTTTTATCTTCATATACTGGTAATATTAATCCCCACGCTAATGTTTCTTTACTTAAATCTTCAGGTATATTTATTTTAACTCTATTTGCTATTAATGATTCTTTTAATTTAGGATTAAAATTTTTATAATTACCATCACTTGAATATAATAATGGTTCAAATATATCATTAAATATATCTACAAATCCTATATATTTATTATCAGTAGGATATGTTGGAAGTTCTTTTTTAGTTATAATTATACCTTCTTTTATAAAACATTCTTCTATAAATTTATCTATATTATTTAATGTATCTTCTTCAAATATTTTTATAATCATACTTTTAAACATATTTTCATCTAATGATCTATATAATGAAACTATAGCATTATGATAATTATCTTTTAAATCTAATTTATCAAATATATCATATATTTTATTAGTTTCCTTAATGTCTTTTTTGGGAGATATCGATTTTATATCTTTTAATAAAGTTATTTTTAAAGGTCTATCTTCTATAACATCTATTATATGTATACCATCATTATGTGGTAATATTAATATATTATCAATTAAAATATTAGGATATATACATAATTTTATAGCATACATTAATATATGTATTTCAATATCTTTAAAAACTTCTTTTAAATAATCATATGTATAAAATCTTTCATTGTTTTTAATACCTTCCAATATTAATTCTTTTATTTTATTTTTTACATTTAAACTTAAATGTTTATATGTTTCTTCTCTATATCCTAAACTATCTTCTTTTATTTTAGATATATCTACCTTACATATAGGATTATAATTTTCATTATCACCTAATTCATATTTTATTTTACTACCTTGTGATGTTATTAAATCAATATCTCCCAATTTAAATAAATCTTTTGGAAAATAATTAATACTTTTAAATAAACTACAATCTATAGCATTATTTCTTATTATTTCATCAACTAAATAACTTTGATATAACTTTCTTGCAGATATTCTAAAAGCATGAACATCCGCTGTTTCTTTATTATAACCATTTATACCACAATGCATAAAAATTGTAACATTTCTTTCTTCTAATGATAAATTTTTATGACTACAATTTCTTATTCCACGTCCTATAATTTGATCTACTCTATTAAAATGATACCATGACTCTAATAAATGTATCTCTCTAATATTCATAAAGTTTAATCCTTCTCCTGCTACTGGTGTCATTAAAACTACTTTTACTAATTCACCATTTTGATTTAAAGGATTATTAATAACCTTCATTAAACCATCTATAGTAGTATTACCCATAATTTCAGGATTAGCAGATGATAAAATACAATATTTTAAATTTTTTATTCCTTCATATTTTGTTTCATGAGTTATTGTTTCTTTATCTAATAAATTATCTGTATTTAATCTAGAAAATCCCATATGTTCTAACATTATACCAATTGGTATAACACCAGAATATATATATCTAGAATATATTAAAACAATACCTTTTGTTTTTTTAATAATATCAGATAATAATAAAAATTTACCAGAATATAGTCCAATATGATCTTTATCTGGTGATAATATATTTTTATATTTATCATTATAACGAACTATTAATTGTTCATTATCACCAGTTTTTATAAATATATTATTAAATCCTTCTTTACCTATCTCATTTTCATATACTATATTCATTGGTTGTAACGCGCTGAAATTATTTTTAGCAACATCTATTTTATCACCTATTGGCTCAATTGATTCTAGATATTTTATTTGTTTTTCTCCTAATTCTGATGTTATAATACCATCTTCTATTTTTTCTACCCAGTTTTTATCACTTTCTGGTAAATCTTTTCCATTTTCTGTTTTTGGAATTACTTTATCTAATATTTTATATCCACTTAATTTAGGTGATAATTTAAAAGCAAAATTAAATGGATTTTTACCTCTTAAATAAGATATATAATTTGACGCCATCATTGATATAAATTTTACAGCATTTGGATTTAAATTATTATCTTTATCAAATATTTTACTTTTATCATATAAATGTTCTCGTTTATCATTTTTTAATAATAAATAAAATAATTCATATATATCACTTGGTTGATTATACATAGGTGTAGCAGTTAATAATACTAATCTATTATTAATTCCTGTATCTGTTATATAATTAAGTGAATTATATACTCTTTTATATTCATCATTATCTTCATTACTTCTTATATTATGTGCTTCATCTACTATTATTAATTTATCTGTTACTATTTTATTTTTTTGTATATAATTATTTTCAATATAATTTGCGAATCCATCATATGTAAAAAATTGATATCTTGATTTAATTATTTTTTTTATTCTTTTATCTACATCTTTTTGATTTAAAGTACTATTTAATTGTGCTAATTTTACATAAGTATCTCCTGTACATTGATTAGATATGGTTTTAAAATCTAATATTTTCATAGTATCAAATATTTGTCTTTTAAATCCTGCTTCTATTGCTCCTGGTAATATTACCCATATTGTTGGTTCTTCTGAACTACTATGAGTATATAATAATCCTTCCGCTATAGTAATTGCTGTACATGTTTTACCAACACCAACTGAATAATATAATAATAAACTTCTATAAGGTGTTCGATAAGATAAATAATGTGCTATTAAATATTGAAATGAACTTTTTTCAAATCCTTTACATGACTTAGTTGCTTGTATTTCAAAATCATCAATACTATTTATATCATTATATTCTGGTATTTTATGAACTTGTATTTCTTTTAAACTTAAAAGTTTTTCATTGAAATTATCATCATCTAAATCAGGATAATATAAACTATCACGTTCTTTTGTTTTTTTTATTTGTTTAATTTTATCTTTTTTTATTTCTAATGATTTACTTGAAGATGATGATTTTTTTGAACTAATACTTTTTTCTTCTATTATATCAACCTTTTTTTCTTCTTTTTTTAATGGAGTTTTTATATGATTACATAATTCTTTTAATTTATTATAAATTGGTCCATTTTCTTTTATTTTACTATATGTTTTTGTTAAAGGATTTCGTAATTTATTCGATTTCCATTTTATACAATCCTCATCTGTTACTTCTTTTTTTAATTTATATTTAGGATTTTTTTTATCAGATTCTTCTTCATCATCTTTTTTTATTATTATTTTAGTTTTTGATTTTTCAGTTATTCCTAATTTATTACATCCTTCTTCTAATATTTTTACTATAGGACTATTTATACTTATTCTATGATTTGTAAATGGATTTTTTTGTTTATTTGCTGTTAACCATTCTTTACATTTATCTTTATCTAATTCATATTTTTTTCCATATATATTTATATCTATTTTATCTATTTCTTCTTCTTCTACTAGTTTAGGTGTTTTTATATGAGCACATTTTTTTTCTAATTCATTATATATTACTTTACCTTTTTGAATTTTATATTTTGTAATAGGATTAATTAATTTATTTGATTTCCATTTTATACAATCTTCATCTGTTAAAATAAGTTCTTTTTTTTTATTCATAATTCTATTAGTTAAATTGAAAAGAAAAAAATAAAAAATTATCATGGATAATTAAAAACACAAATATGTGGATCCGTATAATAATTTGGATCTACTTTACTATCATCTTTATTTACTAAATCAGGATTAGGATAAGGATAAGTTAATTGTGAACATGATTCCACCAATTTTACATAATTTCTAATATCATTAAACATCCTTTATTATAATAATAATATAATATTCTTATATATTTTCATATTCCATTATTTTTTTATGAGCAAATTTAAATAATTCAATTCTTTCTATATAATAACTTTTTATATGAGATATAACTTCACTTGAATTATACCATTTAATTGCTCTAATTTCTCTTACCTGTTCTAAACAGTTTTCATCAACTTTAACCTCCAATTTTTCATTTATTAATTTAGCAATGTAATAAACATGTTTATACATAATTCCATTTGTTCCAAAAAATATTTCTTCAAATGGAATTATATTATCTAATATCTTAATATCATATTCATTTATTCTAGTTTCTTCATAAAATTCTCTTATAGCACAGTCTATATCACTTTCTTTCATTTTTCTTCTTCCTTTAGCAAAACCATATTCACGTTCCGCAAATATACCTTTAATTGATGTAATATAATTTTTTAAAAAATTATTATCATTTAATATTGAAAATTTTATTTTAGAATTTATAAATTCTTTATTATTTTTATTTATATCTGTCTGTTGCCATACATAATTCCATATATCTTCAAATTTATTTGTTATTATCATATTTCTTTCCGATAATGCCATATTATTTAGTAATTGTTTAATATATTCAATATTATTTAATTCATATTTACCTCTTACAAATTCCATAAATGCTATACTATCTTTTCTTTGAATCATTAAATATTTTAGTTCATTATTTTCTATTTTATAACATATTATACCAAAACTAATAATAGGATGAGGACAATTTTTATAAATATGACCATTTAACCCACAATTTCTACATGATTGAACTTTATAATAATGTTTTTCAATTTGTTTACTTTTCATAAAAATAAATTATCATTATTATTTATTTATCACAAACTCTTAAATATTTAATATTTAGAATATCGCATATCCATATTCGTGCCAATAAAAGGTTCAACGACATTATCAGTTTCATCTTCTTCTGATTTAGTATTTTTTTCTTCATTTTTAAATTCTTCTTCATCTATGGTTTTACTACCCTTAAATTCTGCCTTTACTTCTTCAGTTTGTTTTTTTTCTTTTACTTCTTTAACTTCTTTTACTTCTTTTGGTTTAGTATCTTCAGCAGTTTTTTTTGTAGCAAAATTTTCAATATAAGCATATCCACCAGATCCTACAAATGGACTTATTTGTTCTTTATGTTGATCTAATGAAAATGGTGACATATTTCCAAATTTACTTATAGATTCTTGTTTTTTTTCTTCATATTTATTACCAAATGTACTTATAGTAGGACCATATCCTACAAATTTACTTATATCTTCTTGTGGTTCTTCTTCTTTTTTATTAGCAAATGTACTTATAGCAGGACCATATCCCACAAATTTACTTATATCTTGTTGTGATTTTTCTTCTTTTTTATTAGCAAAATATTCATCCATTATATTAACACTACCTACAAATTCACTTTTAATATCTGACGTTGCTTCTATTTTTTTATCTTGAGGTATTGCTGTAAATAATTCACTATTTGTATATCCTTCTTCTTCTTTTTTTTCATTAGTATCAGCTGAAGACATTAATGATTTTATTGTATTTTCAATAGCATTATTTTGAAAAGTTTCTAAATGTTCTGATGATTTTATAATTGCTTTAGCATAATCATTTGAATCTTGTGGTGACATTTTATTTTTATTTTCATTCATTTCTATTTTCTCTATAGCATCATTATAGGTAAATAATGAACTAAATGAAATAAATACAACTATTACACAATAGATAATAACAAATACTGCTACTACCCATGCGTATAACCAACACCACCATTGTTTATCTTTAGATCCACCAGTAACCATACATGTAATTTCAAATAATATTAAAAATACACCAGGTACTAATGATAATAATATAAAAAATATTAGTAAAAATTTATCTCCAAAATTCATATCAGTTTTAGTTAATAATACAGTTATACATATTGCTATAATTGCTGCTAATATAGCATATGCTGTTACTTGTGATTGTGTAGAACCAAAAAAGATATTTAAGAAGTCAGTAACACCAGACATTTATATATTTATTCTTATTCTATAAGAAAATAAGAATAAAAAAAACTATATAAAAAATGATTAATTTTTATAAATACTTTATTAATTAACATTTATAAATATGGGTATTCCTTATTATTTCTATCATTTAACAAAAAAATATAAAAATATTATTTCAAATAATCCTCCTGATAATATTAATATTTATGCAATTGATTTTAATGGTATAATTCATCCAGAAGCAAATAAAGAAAACAATCCTGATAAATTATTTTTAAATTTATGGAATAAAATAAATAAATATTATGAACAATTTAATCCTAATAAACTTATTATTTGTATAGATGGTGTAGCTCCATTAGCTAAAATTATTCAACAAAGAAAAAGACGATATTTAACTATTTTTAAAAATAAAATTGATAATATTAATAGTACATGGGATACTAATGCTATTTCATGTGGTACTATTTTTATGAATAATTTAGATGAATATTTAAATAATAAAATTATTGAAGAAAATAAAACATCATATATTCTAGATGGTAGTATTAATAATGGTGAAGGTGAACATAAAATATTTAATCATCTTTTAAAATATTTAAATGATCAAAATATTATTATTAATGGTTTAGATGCTGATTTAATTATATTATCATTAATTTCAGGAATTAATAATATCTATTTAATGAGAGAAAATAATGATACTATAATTTATCTTAATATTAATAATCTTAAAGAAGCTATTCTAAATGAATTAAGAGATAAATGGAAATTATTAAATGATATTGAAATTATTGAAAGTTACTGTGTTATGTGTTCTATATTAGGCAATGATTTCATTCCACATATTCCAACTTTAAATATGAAAAATGATGGATTAAATAGTTTAATAGATTTTACAACTATAGCTATTAACGAATTTGGTTCATTAGTTTCTAATAATAAAATAAATAAAAATACTATTTCACAAATATTTAATTTAATTTCTACAAATGAAGATACACAAATTATTATAGAAGTAGCAAAATTTATTGAAAGAAAACCTACAAATATGACTACTATTAGTAGTGATTATGGTCTAAAAAATAAAGATAAATTAACACATGATATTTATAATAATAGTAAAAGATGGCGTTATTATTATTATAAAGAATTATTTGATATTAATATTAATTATGATAGTTCTTTAATTTCTTCTATTGTTGAAAATTTCATTAAAGGTATTTATTGGACTTATAATTATTATAAAAAATTTGATCTAGATTATGAATGGTTTTATCCTTATAATTATCCTCCTACTTCTAAAGATATCAGTAATTATCTTAAAGTAAAAGATCATATTCCTGATATTAAAAGTAATGGAAATTTTCTATTATCAAAATATCAATTATTACTAATTTTACCTATTCAAAGTAATCATTTATTAGATTTTGATGAAAATTTAAAATTATTAACTACTGATAATAAAAAAGGTTTAACCTATTTATTTCCTAAAGAATTTAAAATACAAACATTTTTAAAAACTCATTTACATGAATGTTATCCAATCTTACCAATGATTAATATTTCTAAAATTAAAAATATTAATTAACATAAAAAAAAATAATATAAAACCCTTTTTAAAATATTTATTTTTTATATCTTAAAAAAAATTTTATATATAATTTTATTTTTTGAAGTTTCCTATTAATATCTAAATTAATAAGAATACTTAAAACTTAAAAAAACTTAAATATAATATTTACGTTTTTTTGAAGTATCTTATATATAAATTTAAATTTATAAGAAACTTACTTTTATATAAGATAATTATTCTTATATCTTTTTTATAAATTAACTAAGATTCTATTATATAAATAATCTACCAAATTTTCCCATTTATAATTTGTTAGTATATGTTGTCTACCTTTAAATCCATGTTTTTCAACTAATTCTGGACTACTTAAATATTTCCAAAATGCTTCCGCATATTCATGAGGATCTGTTAATTCCGCTATTCCTCCAATTCCAGCACTTTTATTATCCAAATATATATTCATTTTTGGTTTTATTAATATTGAAATATTTTCATTTAAAAATTCTCTCATACCCCCTACATATGCCGACACTTGTGCTTTTCCTAATGCTAAACTTTCAAATCCACATAATCCAAAACCTTCACCATCTGCGCTATTTAAACCTATATCACAGGCATTATATAATATATTAATATCTCTATCCGATAATTGCTGTGGCGCTTGAATTGTTATTATAGTATTTGTTACATAATCTAATGGAACATCTCTAAATTTAACTTCATTTTCAATAACATTAGATAAATCCCAATAACCATCTACTAATGTACCTATTACTAATTTAATAGGTCTAGATGTGTATTTATTAATTTTACAATCATTTTTATTTATCTTCTTTGTTACATTAACATGATAATGTCTTTCTACAAATTCAATCCATGCTATAATTGTCGTATCCCATCTTTTTCTAGGTTGATTTCTATTCAAATTTAATACCATAAAATCATTATCATCATAATTATAATATAATCTTGCTATATTTTGTTTTATAGGATAATATAATTTATGATCAAAACCATGAGGAAATACATATATAGGCATCGTTTTTCTTATTCCTAATTTATATGCTATTTCTTTCCAATATGGTGTAAATGCTATTATACCATCATAAAAAGTATTTAATAATTGAATATATTCATTTTTTTGATATCTATATACTTGATCCATATATGATATTAATTTGAATTTATTTCTGTAATTTCCACATTCATTTATAATAGTAGCCGTCAAACTTGTTGTTATTATCGCATCATTAAATATTATTATAATATCTTGAGGATGTGATTTTATATAATTTCCTATTTCTTTTTCTCCAAATCCTGATCTTTTAGGATCTTCATTAGCATAAGCATCATGAATTATAACATTATTTGGTATATCACCTCTTAATACTTCTTGTCCACCTAAAATATTAAAATTTTGAAATCCATATATTGTCAATTCTATATCTTTATATTTTGCTAAATATTTTCCTATATAATACATTACTCTACTGTATCCATTTGATTGAATTGGATGTGTACCACACCACATTATTCGTTTTTTTCCATTAGAACTTGGTTTCCACCAATTAGAATTATTTTCTTCTGTCATAATTATTAATCTTTATATCAAAATCTTTAAATAAGAAATGCTTAACTTAAATATTTAAGAAAATAAAACCATTTAAATTCTGAATAAGGTATAGTATAATTATCATTAGTACCTTTTATTAATTTTATTAATGATGGATTATTTAAATATAATGAAACATATAAATTTTGCTCTTTTCCTATAAAATAATCATTTTCTATATATGTAGGTATTATTTTATTATAATATATATCTATAATTTCTTTAAATTTATCAGCACTTCCTATTATAAACCCTGCTCCTATTGTATTAGAAATATATCTATATATTTGATTATAAGGATTTTTAAAATCATCTTCTGTAAAATTATAATCAATATTTAACATATATATTTTATCTTCTGTAATTTTTTCAACATTTGGAAAATTTTTCATATACATATTTATATATATTGGATTTCTTACATAACCTATATCACACCATGCGAAATATTTAGTATTAAATGGATTTAATAATATTCCTTTTTCTACAAATTTAAATTTTTCATTCCATATCATATATAAATCTGTATTATGATAGTTTTTTTCATGATCATTATTTAAATTTTCTTTTAAATAATCTAAATATTTATACATATAAAAATTTTCTATATTTGTTACTATTATTAATGTTTTATCTTCATATTTACTCCTGGCATTTTTTACGATTTCATAATATTCTTTACACGTAAATATTATTAAATTTTTATTTAAATTTAATAATAAATTATTTATCCATTCATCATATGTATGATTATATTTATTTTTATTTATTTTAAAAAAAGCAGTTACTATTGTTATATTATCAGCCATATTTAAAAATATTATCGGTTATTCTTAAATTAAAAAAATAAATATACTTATTATAAATAAATGGACGATTTAATTAATTGTGAATATAAAATTATAACAATTGATACTGATACAGCTACATTTACTAATACTACATATTGTGATTTTTATATAAATTTAGATGAACCTTTAAGAAATGTATATAAAATAAATTTAATAACCATGTTACTTAATATTCCTAATAATTCATCATTAAAAACACCTTTAAATCAAATTTATGTTAATTTAAATAATTATAATAGACTTATATCTAAAAATTATAATATATTTGATGGTAAAAGATCTAATATTAATGTTTTTGATTCTATTATAGTTGAAGATCAAATAGTTGATAATACATCATCTAATAACACTACATTGAAAAATGAATATAATAATGCTGATTCTATTTATTATTTAAATCCTATTGAACCTCAATTAATGCGATTTTCATTAAAATTAACAGATAAATATAATAATAATATTTTAAAATCTGATATTAATCGTTTTATTATTAAAATAGGTATATATTATAATAACAAAAAAACAACTAGAATTTAACTATAATATCTATCTCTTTTTATATTTAATTTTTTTTTATATATATTTTCTGATTCACTGTCTTCACTTTCAGATGAACTACTTAAATATTCTAATATTTTTTTATTTTTTTCTTTTTTTTTATACTGAGTTTCATTAGTATCTATATATTCATCATCTTCATTAGTATTATTTTTAAATTTTAATTTTTCTTTCTTTTTTTTTACAATTTTTGGTTCTATTGTATCTATTTCTATTATCCTAATATCATCCAATCTATCTTCTTTTGAAATTTCTTTAATCGTATTCTTATCAATAATTTCTTCTGTATTATTTTCATTTTTTTCATCAATAATTTCTTCTTTCTCAGCTTTATTATCTTGTAAATTTTCTTTTTTTTCTTGTTCTTCAATATTAATTTCTTCTTCTTTAATATTAAAGACATTTTCTTCTGTTTCTTTAATAATATCAATGTTTTGTTGTTTTTTGATACTTTCATCTTCTTTATAAAACTCATCATCTTGTTTTTCTATTTTGATATTTTTATAATTAGTCATTTTTTTATTTTTTATATTTTCATCTTCTTCTTTTGATTTTAATTCTTCTTTTTCTTCTTCATCTTCTTCATCTTCTTCTTCAGATTCATCTGATTTTAATTCTTCTTTTTCTTCTTCTTCTTCTTCAGAATCATCTGATTTTAATTCTTCTTCAGATTCTTCTTTTTCATCTTCAGATTCTTCATTTTCTTCTTCTTTTTCTTCTTCATCTTCTTCTTCAGATTCTTCATTTTCTTCTTCAGATTCTTCTTTTTCTTCTTCTTCAGATTCTTCTTTTTCTTCTTCTTCAGATTCTTCTTTTTCTTCTTCAGATTCATCTTTTTTTTCTTCTTTTTTTGATTCCTTTACTTTATCTATATTAGATTTTTTAGGAATAATTTCATCAGATGAATCTGCTAATATTGTTTCAAATGGTATAATTTGTCTTAATGTATCTTTAATTATTTTTCTTATATTTTTTTCAATTATATTTATATGATACTGTTTTTCTGATGGTTTTAAATTTTTACTTGAAAATAAATAAACATTTTTCCAACAATAAATACCTATATTTATTAAACATTTATGAATAAAATCATAAGGAGTTATTAATATAATATCTTTAATTTTATATTTATATTCTGTTTTTATATTAACATCTAATATAACAATTTTCTTTAATAATTTATCAAAATAATTACATTTTATTTTTTTTATCAATTCTTTATATTCCTCCTGTATAATGTTATTATTCCATTTTTTAATATTAAGTAATTCATCTTGAAATAATTTTATAGAATCTGTATTTGCATATAGTTTAAATATTTTTTTTGTTAATGGTATTGTAATTAAATCTAATAAATGTTCAACATATTCTTTTTTACTATCTAAAAAAACTTGCATTTTTTTTTATATAATTATCTATTTTAAATTTTTGCTTAAATATAAATATTTATTATTAATAGAAATAATGGTTAAAAGTTCTTCTATTTTTTATTATTTTATTGAAGATTTAGATGTATCTGATGATAAAATTCCAGATGGTGTATTAGTTAGACAATTTAAAATTAATAAAGACACTGGTATGTATGAATATACTAAAAATTGTTATATTACTTCTGATAATTTAAAAAAAATAATTGATGATGTTGTATTACCATCAAATGATACTAATAAAAAATTAATTAAAACAATATTAGTATCTCATAATAAATTAAATAAAATTAGAAATAAACATATTCCTATAGATAAAATACCTCATGTAGTTATTTGTAAAACTTCACATTTTGCTCATTTTATTAAAGATAAAAATATTAATATTAATAAACTATTAATCGATTTAAAAAAAATAATTGGATAAATATTTATTTCTATATTAAAATTAGATAATATTATGACAAAAAAATTTTATTATTTGATAGAATCTCTTGATATTAATGGTGATAAAAATCCTGATGGTTTTTTAATAACAAAATATAAAATTAATAAAAAAAATAATGATAAAATTTTTTTAGTTAGTAAATATGTAACTTTTAAAAATTTTAAAAAAAAATATAATAAATTATTAAAAACTGTTAAAGGTGGTAATATACCTTATCAGCAACAATTTCCTCCTAATTATTATAATAAACATGAATATAATAATTATATGAATAATCCTTATTATAATAAACAACAACATCCTCATGTAATGGTTGCTTATCAACAACCTAGTATGGGTAACGCATTTATAGAAGGATTAGGAGGAGGAATAGGTGCTGGATTGGGTTTTGGACTTATGGATGGAATATTTAATTCTTTTTAATTATTGTATTATTTTTTTTAGTAAATTTAAAAAAATTGAAATTATTATTAATTAATTATTATTGTTTATAATGGATCAAATTAAATCTGTTATTATGAATAATCCATCCCCAAATAAATGGTTTTATTTTAATATTGATGATGAAACAATGAATTTAATAGAAGAAACTTCTAATAATATAGAATTATTAAAATTCATTACTTCTATTTTAGATAATATAGAAGATATAGAAATCACATCTAAAGTTATTAAATATGAATTTGAATTTAAACCATTTGTATATTTTACTTATAAAAAATTAAATATTAAATATTCATTAACTATTACATATGATAGTCGTTCTTATCCTTATTGGTTAATTGAATCACTTTAATTTTTTTTATTTTTTAATTTAAAAATAAAAAAATGATTTTAAAATTATATAAATCAATATTACATTATTAATATTATCAATGGAATTAAAAGAAGATTTTCAATGGGATATTTTAGACACATATTTCATGAATTCTTCTTCTAATTATAAAACATCACAATTAGTTAAACACCAAATTGATAGTTATAACAAATTTATTAACACTACACTTCTTCAAATTATTAGTGGTTTTAATCCTATTCGTATTAATACTAATAATAAAAATACAGATAGTGATAATAATATTCAAAAAATTTATATTAATGTATTACAACCTTCTTTAAGTAAACCTACTTATCAAGTAGTTGATGGTACTTCTTCTATTATGACACCATATATTGCTAGAATGAATAATTTAACATATTCTAGTTCTTTATTTGTAAAAGTACATATTATTATCGAATTATTAAATGATGATGGTATTCCTACTAAAATTGATAAATATGTAAATAATGTTTATATTGGTAAAATTCCTATTATGGTACGTTCTGATGCTTGTGTTCTAACACAAATACCAGCAATTGGAAATGCTAATAATGATGAATGTAGATATGATTTTGGAGGATATTTTATTGTTAATGGAAATGAAAAAGTTCTTATTATGCAAGATAGAATTAATGAAAATGAAACTTTAGTATTTGTGCCAAATAATAATAATGATGGTATTTATGCTGAAATTAGATCAATGAGTGATTCTTCATATTTACCACCTAAAACTACTAGTCTTAATATGGTTGGTAAAATTAATCATATGGGCAGAAATATCAGATTAAATACATCTTTTCTTAAATCTGAAGTTCCTGTATTTATTATGTTCAGAGCTTTAGGTATTATTAGTGATAAAGAAATTTTACAACATATTGTTTATGATCTAGATAATAAAGATAATCAAAGAATTATTAATCAATTAAGAGCTTGTTGTGAAGATGCCTGTGATATTCATACACAAGAACAAGCTGAAGAATTTTTAATTAGAAATATGACTGGTGTTAATAAAAATACACCAAATCCTATTAAAATTTTAAGAGATAATATTATTAACGACTTTCTTGGTCATGTTGGTAAAAATTATAGAAGAAAAGCATTATATCTTGGTTATATGATTAATAAAATGATTCGTATTTATATTAAATATGATGATTATGATAATCGTGATTCTTATATGAATAAAAGAATTGATACAGCTGGTGTATTAATGAGTAATTTATTCAGACAATGTTATGGAAAAATGACTAAAGAAATTAAAGGATTAATTGAAAGAGAACTTAATTTATGGAGAGCAAGTCATACTTCTATTACAACTGATATTATTAGTGATAACAATATTCATAGATATTTTAAACATTCATTATTAGATTCATGGCTAAAATATTCATTATCTACAGGAAATTGGGGTATTAAAAGTATTGGTAGTTTTCAAAATATTCGTCAGGGTGTTTCTCAAGTATTAAATAGAATGTCTTATGCTAGTACTTTATCACATTTAAGAAGAATTAGTACTGCTATGGAAAAAAATGGTAAACTAGTTCAACCTAGAAAATTAGATAATTCTCAAATTAATATGATTTGTCCAGCAGAAACTCCTGAAGGTGCTTCTGTTGGACTTGTTAAAAATATTGCTTTAAGTACTAATATCTCTATTGCTATGAATAGTACTCATATTAGAACACTTTTACAAGAATTAGGTACTAATATTTATGATGATAGTTTTAGATATGTATTTGAAAATGAAACTAGTAATATTGGAAGAGATAAAGTTTTCAATTTTCTAAAAGAAATGGGTAATTTATCTAATGTATATGTTCAAATTAATGGTGATATTATTGGTTATCATACTAATCCTAATGAATTATATAAAACTCTTAAACATTATAAAAGATCCGGTATCATTTATCCTATGACATGTGTTATTTGGAATATTATGAAAAGAGCTATCATTATAAGTACTGAAGCTGGTAGAATGTATAGACCATTATTAATTGTTGATTATGATGAAATTAATAAAAAATCAGAATTAAGAATTACTAAAATTCTTAGAGAAAAAAATATTACATGGAATGATTTTATTAAAGATAAAACATTTGATAATTTAATTACTCCTAATAATTCTGATAATGAAGAAGGTATTATTGAATATTTAGATTGTAATGAAATTAATCATGCTATGATTGCTATCAATTATAAAGAACTTTATAAAAAATCAACAGAATATCATATGCCTATTCAATATACTAATTGTGAAATTCATCCTAGTTTAATGAATGGTGTATTAGGTGTTAATATTCCATTTAGTGATCATAATCAATCTCCTCGTAATTGTTATCAATGTTTAAATGAAAATGAAAAAGTTTTATTAAGTAATGGTGATTATAAATTAATTAAAAATATTCAAATTGGTGATAAAATTGTATGTTTTAATCCTAATACCTTAGAAACATCTATTTCTGATGTTATTTATCATTATAATCGTATTACTAATAAAATTGTTTATAATATTAAACTTATTAGTGGTAGAACTATTACTGCTACATATGATCATAAATTTATGACAAATCAAGGCTGGGTTCAAGTTAAAGATTTTGATGAAACTATTAAATTAGGTATTCTTATTAATACTAATTATGCTGATAATACTAATTATAATTCTATTAAAACTATTAATATTAATGTTAATGATCAAGTAAACGATTTCTATAAATCTATTAATATTTATCCTCTTAATACTGATAATTATAATATGCCTATTATTGCTAGAATGGCTGGTTATTATTATAAAAATAAATTTAATTTCTTATCAGATATTGATAAAAAAGCATTTATCAATGATGCTATTCAATTAGGATTTATTAATAATATTTATGAAATATCTTTAGAATTATTATTATATAATGTTAATTTATTTATCGATGAATGGTTATCTTCTGTCAGTACTTTAATTAAAAAAGAATATTTATCAGGATATTTAAGTATTAATAATAATAACACAAATAATAAACCTATTATTGATGATATTTTAAAACAATTTGGTGACAATCATAATATTAATGTTGCGTATAATTATAAAGAATTACATAAAAATTTTATTGAAAAAGAATATCAAAAGTTTCAATTAGAATATTATAGATCTGATAATATATTACCATATTATTCTATTCAAGAATTTGAAAATCTACTTGAAATTAAAGAAAATATTATCTTTATTCCGTTCTTAAATAAATTCATTAATACTAATAATAATATTAGTGATTTAACTATTAGTAATACAGAATTTCATAGTTTTATCGGCGGTGAAGGATTTACTGTTAGTAATTGTGCTATGGGTAAACAAGCATTAGGTATTTATATGAGTAATTTTAATCATAGAACTGATACTATGGGAAATATTATTAATTATCCTCAAAAACCTATTGTTTCTACTAATTTATCAAAATATACTTATACTAATGAATTACCTTCTGGTGTAAATGCCATTGTTGCTATTATGACACATACTGGTTTTAATCAAGAAGATAGTGTAATGATTAATAAATCTGCTCTCGATAGAGGATTATTTACAAGCACATATTATAAAGTATTTAGAGATCAATGTACAAAAAATCATAGTTCTGGTGAAGAAGAAATTTTCGTTAATCCTAAAGACTTATGTGTAGGTAAACCTTATTCATATGATAAATTAAGTGATGACGGATTTATTCAGAAAAATACTTATGTTGATAATGGTGATATTATTGTTGGTAAAGTTATGCCTAGAAAAATAAATGGTAAAAATACATATCAAGATAATAGTATTTATATGAAATCAAATGATGATGGATATATTGATATGAATTATGTAGGAACTAACAGTGAAGGATATAAATTCTGTAAAATTAGAATTCGTAAAAATAGAAAACCTGAAATTGGTGATAAAGTAGCGTGTTATACATCTGATCACCAATATTTAACATCTGAAGGATGGGTTAATGTAAATGAATTAACATTAAATCATAAAGTAGCAACATTAGTTGATAATAAACTTATCTATCAATATCCTACCAAATTACACGAATATGATTATTCTGGTAAAATGTATCATTTAGATACAAAAAATGCTGATTTATTAGTTACACCCAATCATCGTATTTATTATAAATCACATAAAAAAACTTCTAGTTATAAAATTAAAACTGCTGAAAATATTTATCATTCTAAATTCAAAATTAAACAATATATTGATGATTGGAATCCTATCTATTCTAATAATATTCCTGATTGTCTAATTCTATCTAATAATAAGACATATATAACTGATTTTAAAATTAATAATGATGTTATTATTAATATTGATGATTGGATTTATATTTATGGATTATATATATCATATGGTTTTATTGATAATCAAACATATAATAATGATATTATTAATTTCTTAAAAAATTATAATAATAAGAATTTACATAATTGGGTATGGTTTCTTAATAAAAAACAATCTATTAAATTAATTAATGTTATTTGTAATATTACTAATGAAACTAATATTAAATATCATAATATTACTTCAAGTTTATCTGATGATTTACAAAAATTAGCACTACATGCTGGATATTCATGTAATAAATTTCAAATGTATGATTCAGATAATTGGATATTAAATATTTATACTAATAAATATGAATCTACTATTAATAATAATAAAAGTAATAAAAATAAAGATTTTAAATATCAAGACGAATATATTGATTACAATGGTAAAGTTTATTGCTGTACTGTAAAAGAAGGTGATGGTATTGTATATGTTAGAAGAAATGGTAAAGCTTTATGGTGTGGTCAGTCTAGATCAGCACAGAAAGGTTCTGTTGGTATGATATATGATCATAAAGATATGCCTTTTACAAAAGATGGTATTGTACCTGATATTATTATTAATCCTCACGCAATTCCCTCTAGAATGACTATGGCTCAATTAATGGAATGTATTATGGGTAAAGTAGGATGTAACATTGGAGCTTATGGTGATGCTACGCCATTTTCTGGATGTACTGTAGAAGATATTGCTAAAAATTTAGAAAAAACAGGATTAGAAAGATATGGTAACGAAATTATGTATAATGGTAGAACCGGTGAACAAATTAAAACAGAAATATTTATTGGTCCTACTTATTATCAAAGATTAAAACATATGGTTACTGATAAAATACATTCTAGAGGTAGTAATGGTCCTATTGTAATGTTAACCAGACAATGTTCAGAAGGTAGAGCAAGAGGTGGTGGATTACGATTAGGTGAAATGGAAAGAGACTGTTTTATTGGACATGGATCTGCTTTATTCTTAAAAGAAAAGATGTTAGATTGTGCTGATAATTATAGAGTATTTATATGTAAAGATTGTGGTATGATTGCTACAGTTAATCCTGAAAAAAATATTTATAAATGTAATCATTGTAAAAATGCTACTGATATTGTTCAAATTAGAATTCCATATGCTTTTAAATTACTAACACAAGAATTAAATACTATGAATGTAATTATGAGATACATATGTAATTAAAAAATAATTTTATAAAAAAAACAAAAAATAAATTAATATCTTTTGTTTTTTTATTTTTTTATATTATCTAATAATCATCAAATTCTTCTGATTCATTATAATAATATTCTTCGTATTCCTCATAGTCCTCGTAGTCCTCGTAGTCCTCATATTCTGAATCAGCATCATAATCAAATACACCAATTGCTAAATCATAATATACATTTCTACAACATTCTGGTTTATAAAATTCTGATGTAGGATCTTCTTCATCAAACCAGATATCACCCAAACGATCATCGTACATATTATCCATGGTAATATATAATTATTTAATTAATTTATATATATCATTTTTTAATTAAAATGTTAAATATTAATACAAAAAAATGATTTTTGTTAAAATCTTTATTTTTTAATGACAATAAAGATTATTTATATATTTGAATTAAAAGATGGTGATATTATATCATCTATATATTCAAATAAAGAAAATAAATGGTTAAGTAAAATAAATGAAATATATATATCTAATTTAAAACTTAAAAATATATCATATGATAATAATAAATGGTTATTGTATTTATATGATAAAAATTTAATGACTTATTATATAAAAATTTATTTAAATATAAATGATTATGAAAAAGTTTCTATTATTATTTAATCCAAAAATTTTTTATAAAATAATTATATTTATTATAAATAAGTCCCAAATTTATTAAACATATAGCAATATCTAATCCAAAAATTTTTAAATAAATATTTTTATTTTTATTTTCTAAATCTTCTATTTTTTTTACTAAATTATTATTTATTTTATTTTGAATAGTAAATAATTTATAATTATATAATTTTTTTATACTTATTCTATTTAAATAAGCTAAATTACTTTGAATACCTTCTAATTTTTCATTATCTATTGTTATAATTCTACCAGAATTATTTCTTATTATATTATAATGTTTCATAAAATGTAATATTGTTAATTTTATTTTAAGATCTTTATCAAAATTTTTATACATATTTTTATCATATATACAATCCCATATTCGTAAATTAATTCTATGTCTATAATTATCTATTGAATGTGAAAATAATTTATCTTTTAATGCTTGAAGATAATTAACACCATTCCATTCATGATTAAAAAAATTAATTTCTTTTAAATCTTCTTTATAATAATATACAAATAATTCTTCTTCTGTAAAAAAATTTTTATTTAATAAATAATCATATAAACTTTCATTTTCATTAATATTTTCATATTCTTTTAAATCTTCTATTTTTATATAATCTACTTCTGTCATATATATATTATTACTAATAATAATTATTTTTATATATTTATCCTAATACTAATCTAAGTGCTTCAAATGAAAACCATAGTTTAATAATAAATGGTAATTTAATACTATGAACTACTGATAATACATTATTATTTTCTTCAATATCAGTACTATTACAAGCCACAGCCTGAGAAATTAATAAGCCAATATAAAATAAACTTATTTTAAAATATGTATTCATTTTATATAAATTAAATATATAAAAATAATCATTTTTTATATTTATCCTAAAAATAGATACATATCAATATTAATTTGTTTCTTAATATTATTCATAAAAATAATTATTTTTAATATCTTCTTTTAACAATAAAAATTATAATTTTAATAAAATTTAAAGTAAATTCTGAAAAAAACCAAAATTTTACTACAAACGGTATATTTGTAGTATGAATTAAATTTACTATATTAGTATTTTCTATTGCGGTATTATTATAAATCATTTAATAACAATATTAAATATATTTTATATATATTTATATTTCATCAATAAATATATTATAATTTGAATAATAGACCATACTTTTAACATAAAAGTAGTTTTAAAACTATGAACTAGATGTATATCATCTATTGTTTTTATTGAATATTGATCAAATATATCCAT
>Ga0208231_1000038_pt1 | contig 44349 bp, 33 predicted proteins | sample LakMenEpi15Jun12_FD_150702 | JGI IMG/M metagenome (GOLD analysis project Ga0208231, IMG submission 150702) | Freshwater microbial communities from Lake Mendota, WI - 15JUN2012 deep hole epilimnion (SPAdes) | ecosystem: Environmental > Aquatic > Freshwater > Lentic | place: Lake Mendota, Madison...
CACTGATGTTGCTTCCTTCAATAGACTGACTACAGCCTGCACAGTTAGAGTTTACGCTTGTTGTACAATACCAGCACTGCTGTGTTTCAGATGTAGGGCACACGGATCCGTTTGGACAAATTCTTGTGCGGGATCTATAACCTCCAGAGCATGAGCTCCAAGCGCTCCAAGCGCCACACTTTCCTTCTTCTGTAGAATTACAAATGCATGGGGTCTGACATGCTGGGTATCCAGATGTGCTGCATGACGTTGAGTATCCAGAACCGCTACCACTGATGTTTTGAGTCTCTAGAGTTTGAGTACAACCAGCACAGTTAAAGTTAACGCTTGTTGTGCAATACCAGCAATAATCTTCTTCCGTTGTAACAGTAGTAGTACAATTTAAAAAAGTTTCTGTTTTAGTTCTAGTTCTTACACCACCAGCTGAGCAGGCACTCCAATCACTATAAACAGTTGAAACGCAACATGATGGTGTTGTATAGCATGCTGTTGCATATCCAGAACCATTTCCGCTTACGTTTGTTGGTGATTGAAAAGTTGAACACGTAATTGGTGTACCCTGTACATATGTTACGCAATACCACGTTCCTGTTGTTTCGCAGGACTCTGAAGATGTTTCAAAATCGTATGAAAAAGCTGTAAGGTCGGAATTATTTATTTTAGATGTTGTAACAGATACACACGATGGTTGATTTTGGCTAACTCCTGAAACAGATATAACAGATCCAGATCTTGTTGCGTTTCCATTTGTGCAGTTTATTGTTATATCAAATGTACTTATGTCTTGATAATTTAATATATCAACCTTAAATGAAGTAGCTGTGGCATCATATGCTCTAGAAAGTATAGCCTGAATTCCTAAATTAAGAGTTCTAATGCTTTCTGTTATAGTATTACTTTCCTTTAGAGGATAGGCATTCCCTCCAAGGGCAGTAACAGATATGTTATAAAGAGCATTTATTGTTAGCCCAGATAGTACAGCAGATGTATTTGTTGTGGTTACTGGATAACCAGACAACGAAGCTCCAGTTGAATTCCTTTTTATATCCACCCTATAAGAAGTTGCATTTGTAGAAAACCATTCTACAGAAAAAGATTCCTTGGTTCTATTTGAAAATGTAATTGATGGGTCTTCAATAATTCCTGGTTGCCAGTCTATAAATGCAAGCTCTTGTGTTGGTCCGTCTGAAGAATATCTAACTCCAGTAAAATCTCTGTAGTAATCATCAGCTATGATTGAAAGCTCCCACTGATAACTATCATTAGGGTTTAGATTATTTGGTAAATTTATTACTGTTGATGTATCTAGTAATGATACGACTTCAGCAAAAGGAAGCTGTGGCTGTCCAGCACTATTATAAAGCTGAATTTCTTGTGAATACATATAGGTTGGAATTTGAGAAACTGTTATTGTTGAAGGATCATATGCCCAGGATAGCGTTAATGCCGATTCTGTTTCATCTGTAATTTCAAATGATGATATGTTAAATAAATATCTGGCTGCAATTCCCATAGATGGAAAGTTTAGGTCTGCTTCTCCATCATCATTTTCTGCTTTTATCTTTCCTCTAAATTTTGCCTTATTGTAAACATCTGTTTTTGATATTAGAGGCCTGTTAGATATGCTTGTTGGCACTTGAAAAGATGCATCAGAATTAGAATAATTTGTATATTCTTTAACTACTGGAGTTATTAAATCTGTCCATGTTGAATACGGAGGACTTGATTTTTGAATGTACATGGTAAATTTTGTAGGCTGTTCATTCCATTCGCCTCTAGTTAAATATATTCTATCTCCATTAAATGGAGAATCAATTGATTCAAATCCAGCTGGTGAAACAAAATTTAAAGATGGTGGATTTGCTGTTTCAGCATTAGGAATATTAGATCCAAAAATTTTAATCCATAGACCAGTGCTTTGTAGTCTCCAGATGGTTCTTATTTTTACCCAGCCGTTTACTGCAGCAGAAACTTCTCCACCTGAGTCATTAATTCTTCTCCATATATTTTTTATCTTTACCCAACCATTTGTTGCGTATGGAACTTCGCCACCTTGGTCGTTAATTCTTCTCCAGATTGTCATATGCCTACACCATTAAATTCTTGAAAGCCATATGTCTCCAGGATTGAAGCTTACACTTACTCCGCCAACATCTCTAGATAAAGCCCCATTGGGAAGGTTTGCTCCCCCATAATGGAATGCTCTACCAGTTGTTAGGTATCCATCTTTATCTTGAACAACCGTAGTATCTCCACCATATCCGTCATTGTTAGATGAAACACTAAGTCTAATTTTAAATTGGCTATATGGTAAACCGCTTGGATTTATTGAAACAGAGTTAGATGTTTTATCATAAACTAAAGAACCATTTCCTAATGCAAAACTTCCTGCTGCTTTTGTTGTTCCAGATATGGTTGTGTCCTTACCAAGCAAGTAGTCATTTGAAAAATTAACTCCTGTACCTAAAAATATATTAGAGGCTACAAGATCTGTTTGCACATTAAATACTGTTCCATCATATGTTAGCTTTCCGCCTGCTAATCTAAAATTTCCACTAGAAGATATATAGTCTATGTTTCCTGGGTTTCCACTTCCAGCTCCTGGATTAGCAGTGTTCCATACGGAAGGACTTGTAAAATAATGATTTGATCCTACTATGTTACCACCAATTATTGAACCCTGAAGACCATTCAGTCTTATTTCAGAAGATACGTTTGTAGACTTTATGTCTGCTCCGTCAACTTTCCATCCCTGATCAAGCTTGTATCCAGTTGCTGTTGTTGCGTCAGGTATTAATGTTCCAAAATATGCTTCTCCAGTCTGTACCATTCCCTTAAGCACTGCATCTCTAGCTACAAGTTTACCTGCGTATGTTACGGAAAAATTAGGACTTACCGTTCTAGATCCACCAGCCCATATGGCTACATCTCCTGGTGTAGTTGTAGCAAAAAATCCAATATTGCCAGCTTTGTTTATAGATGTATCATCTATTGTCCAACCAGCAATTGTTCCTTTGTTAGCAATAATTCCAGATTCAGTGTCTAGCTGGAAAAGCTTACCAGATGAGTTGGTTCCTTGAATTCCAATACCAATCTTTTCTCCAGAAATATTTGTTAGCTTTCCTATTTCAAATTTTCCAGATGATGTTGTTACTCTAAGTTGTCCATCTACAGATGATGTTCCTATGTCTACAGAACCAGTAAATGCTCCAGCATTGGCATTTATTTTTCCAGTTATTTCTAAATTAGTTCCGTTCCAAAGTAACCAGTCGTTTGTTCCTCCAACTTTAAATCTTGCAGCAGATGAAACGCTAGTGTTTCCAGTTACATACCAATAATTTTCTGGAGCGATGTATAAACCTTTATTTGAGTTGCTTCCACCAATTCCATATCCAAGCTTCATATCTCCAGCAGAAATTGCTACATCTGTTTTTAAAGATGTGTTTGCTGGGATAACTATATCTGGATACTGCTTATACTCAGAGTTATCATTTCCATAAACATCGTATGTTGTTACAGCGATCTGATAAGTTTGTCCAGCTTTTAATCCATATAGATATGTAGATAGAGTTCCTCTTCCTGGAACAGACATATATGTATAATTAGCATCAGAAGCAGTCTTGTATCTTATTCTATATCCAGAAGTTGAAGTATCTGTGTTTTGTGTCCATGTAAAAAGAATCTTTTTATCAAAATTAAATAGACCATTTGAATCTTCTTCAACAGTAGTAGATCCTAAATCAAAGTTATTTTCTGGTGGTAAATCGTCAAAGACTATTGGGTCGTATGCTTTTCCTTCTTTTATATCTGAATTTAAAGACTCACAGTCTGAATAAGAAAGATGATTTAGTTTAACATAAACTGTTGCTAGGGTATCTAGTGTTATTGAAGCTGGACCAATTCCAGTGTATCTAAGCTCCCAGTTATAAGGACTTTGTGTTTCTGATACGTAAACTCTTGTTTCCCTGTATGTACCATAAGCTGTTCCGCTATCTTGCCATGATACAAGTATTCCGTTGTTCTGGCTAATAACATTCCAAGATGCTGCTGATATTGTATGCGTACAAACCTGATCAACAAAAGGCTCTACAGTTACTGGGCACTGATCTGAGCTTCCATCTCCATAGATACTCTGTATTGAAAATGATGTAAATGAAGTTCTAAAAACTCCACCGAACTGGAATATGTTATTTTCTCTTGTTAACACCCATGAGTAGTTTAGAGAAGTACCAGTTGCTGGTATAAGGTATGATCTTGTGTACCCACCTGCTTGAAGATTAACCACATAGTTTCTTACACGCTGATCATTTTTTGTCCATGCGACATTAAGACCAGCCTTGGCATCCCAAGTTGCGGTAACATTTGATGGACATATGCGTGATGGAGCTGGTGTTTTAAAATTAAATCTATCAGAAAATTCGCTTGTTCCTAAAGCTTTGTCGCTATATATCCAAGCAACCTGCAATGCGTAATCTGTATTACAATCTAGATCTGGTATTACAACATCCCAGTAGTCTCCATCTTGACTCTGAGTTATTCCTAGATCTGGATATTGTTCTGACACACTAAACTCCGAACGACAAGTCTAGTTTAAATTCTATTGCTGCTTCTCTTCCAATTACTTTAATCAATGTTGAGTCTAATATAGACCTAGCAATAAGACCATACTCTGGATCAAATGTATCTTCGTCATTTATTCTAAGACCATCCATAGATACAGATGTTTGAGCAGTTGTTGGAGTAACAATAATTCCTAACTTAACAACACTTTGTGGATTAAATGTTCCTGTTGATACCCCAGAAGACATGTTTAAATTCTTTATATTGTTTCCAACTGAATGTCCAGTAAATGTAAATTCTAAGTAATCGGTATCTGAGCTATATAGCCTTACCTTCAATGAGGATAGATTTGCATCATTTGCTTTGTATGAAAGCGATAATGTATCTAATGGGTTGTATCCAGATATATCCATACTATCAAGTAAGTATGTGTACTCTTTTGGAGCCGCCGCATTTGATGTAAATGTTAGCGAGCTATCTCCAACTCTAGAGTTTGTTTGATCTAGCTCTGGCTCTGGACTCCATTGATATGGCAATTCAAAGTTAGATATAAATTTGCTTTCGTATAAATTTCTTGAATAAGACTGGCCAGAGTAGATTCCAATTTCATTAATCTTACCTGCAATGTTTGTAGGAAGTGTAGCTGAATATATTACTGTATATTTTACTGGTGATACAGAAGAGTCTATATCAATTCCGCCAACCCTAATTGGAACACGATAAAACTCAAAACCAAGTCTTGAGTTTGTATCCGATAAAGCATATTCAGTTCCTGTTGCAATTCCAATAGCCATTTCTTTTGAAGAAAATGATGAGTTGCCAGCTACAAAATTAGTAAGAAATCTTTTACCAAATTTAGTTATCATGATCTTCCTCCCTGGTTATCTGATATTGTTATTGCGTACAAGAAACCGTCTATCTGCTCTTCGCTTGAATTATAAATTCTAAACTTAGCTCTTGCTCTTTGCATTCCAGACGCATCTTCATACAGCTCAAATCCTTTTAAAACTATGTCTGAAAGCTGAGGCCTTTTACCGCCTTTGGGATCTTCGTCTCCATCTTCGTCCCCAAAAGATCCTGCAGAACTGTTTGATCCAAATGGGAATGACTGAGTAATAGATTTAGTTTCCCCAGACTTGCCCTTCCACACTTCGGCTAAACGAGGGTCATCATCAAAAATGACTGGTATTTTTCCTACTTCAATTCCCATTTATTTATTATACCATTACGCCATTAGATTGCTCTACATGAAAGCGTAGTGGTTACCCCCTCACTATATTGTAAAGAGCATTTAACAACTAAATACTTAGTATCTGTTTCAGACATTCCTAAAACTGGGTATTTAATACTTACAATATCTCCAGCAGAAATTAAAGGGTTTCCAAAAACCTCTATGTCTACAAACCTTCCCTTATTTAATACGCTTGACTTTATCCAATCTGCTAAGGTCTTTGCGTCCTCTTCAGACTGAATCCAAGAAGATTCAAAAACAACAAATTCTTTATTTGAGGAGTCCTCTGACTGATCTGTATCGTAGTCTATCGAGCCTGACCTTCTTATAGAGTTTCCCAAAACATAAAAACTTGTATTGTTGCTATCATCCAAAACCACAGTAGTTGAAGTGTTATTTAAAACGTAAGCTTCGGCACCGAAAGGCTGTAACCTTTGATCTAACACTTTAACATATTTATTTAATGCGGTTCTAAAAGTAATTGGTACGGCTGGTCTAGACCCATCATCATAAGACTCTTTTACTTTTCTTATTTCTCTAGCAGTAGTTCCAAATTCAAAAAGGGCACCTTTTTCGTCGGCAACGGTTTGTCCAGCATTGTAAATTAAATCTCCAAATAGCATAGAAAGAGTATCGTCTGCATAAACACCATTGTATTCATAACCCCTCGTTAACGATCTATTTTTGTATACATCTTCATCAATACTTTTAGCATACAGATATTCAAAGTAAGCAATTCCTTGACCACAGTGTAGTCCAACATTTTTTGTTATTGAAACTGGAGGTATGGTTAAGTTAACAGAATCAGTTCCAGAGTCTACTGCTTCAATTTTAAATCCATTAATAAAAACAGTTATTGTGTTTTTTATAGATTCTTTTTTTACAAGAACGTCTATGTTATATGAACTTCCAGCATAAATTCCAGCTAATGTTTTAGTAGATGTTTGCTGACTATCTTTTAAAACTGTAAGCTTCCCATTTTTTACTCTAACAATCATTATGTCTTTTTGAAGACCAGCGTATGCTGTAGTTCTTACTAAAAGATAATATCCATTCTCACCAGTTTGGTCTAAGCAAAAACCTATACCGCCTGCCTGCTCTGGAGAGTTGAGTTGGCTATCAAAAAACATTCTTGTTCCAAAACAGAAATGGGATTTTGATAAATCTATTGAATTAAATTCTTTTACTGCAATATCAAAAGTTCTTTTATCAGTATCTAAATTAGATATTGCCATAAAGCTTTTAGATACTGTTTCGCTTGATTCGCTGGCTGGTGTACTAAGACTGCTCACCCCAGGTTTTAATTTTGCAATATCTGGAGTTGTAAGCTTTAGCTTTTTGTTTAAAGTAAATTTATTTGAATTAGACTCTCCTTCAGAGTTTATGTAAGAGTTTAAAGTTTTTTTGTGAGGCATTCTAGAGGTATCGAAAGCTCCTCTAGTTTTTATATTATACTCTCCAGTAGGATAAAAATTTTTATAACCTGGTTTAGCTAAAGCTGAATACTTCCATATGTCAGATTGATTTTTAATTAAAACTCTAATTGGAGGTTTATCACGTGGAGGAGTAAATGTTATGTCTTTCTCGTTAGGTACATACTGGTACCAGGCTCCATCATACTCAATAACCTCTCCGTTTATTAAAACATAACCGTTAAACTGATCTAAAATTTTATCTACTCTTGCAGAATTTATTGTATTTTGATTAAGCTGAAATTTTGTACTGTTGTCATCAATATCTGTTGCAAGTGATCCAGCCCCAAGGAAGGAAGGTTCTGATTTCCAGAGAGGCGAAGATGATTCTGAGTTGGTAGAGGCAAATGCTGTTTTATATCTTACTCTAACGTTGTTAGCTGAAAACAACTCTTGGGTAGACAATCTAATTATGTTAGGCGCATATTCTACATTAGATCCAGATTTGATCTCTTCATTTGTAAATATCCATGAGCTTGGCAAATCTTTGTCGTATATAAAATTTCTACTGTAAAAGTTTAATACATTGTATTCATCTACAAATGCGTTCATCTGGATGTCTCTACATAGTTCTTGCAAAACTTCCCAGACTGTTTGTTCACCGTCCGACCACCAATAAATTAAAGATGGAATGGAGTCGTCATCAACCTCTCCATCTGTTTTTTTAATATTTATCTTATAATTAGAAAATCCAACTGAGTCTAAAACTCTTTTAATTACTGAAGTTACAGGTGAAGACTCTACTAAAAGCTGAGGGCACACAGTATCCTGAAGTATTTTTGCAGCATCTGTTGCATCTATAGATGCTTCTCCAAACTCTGACAATGACCAGGAGGTTACATAAAAAACTCCTTGAGGTATCTTTTGCACTGAAGATCCGTCTCCAATATTTATGTATGGTTTTATAATTGCATTCTTAAACAAATATAGTTTTGAATTATCTATTGGGCCAGACCTATCATATTCAACTATCTGTCTAGATGTAGTATTATATTTTGTTATTATAAGGCTAAGGTAGTTTGCCGTTATTATTCCAACTGGAACAATTGATGTGCTATCTGAAGTAGTTTCTTTATTTACTGTAAAAGAAACAATATCTGAATCTATTGGCATAACCCATCTTGGACTAAACTCAATTACTCCCAAAAACTTTCCTGTATTTGAATTAACTGCAGTCAAAGATATCTTTTTAAAGTATTGAGTTGTTGTATAAGATGATGGCTCTGTAGGTGAAGTAAACCATGTTGATCCATTATAATATATTCTTGCCTCTCCATTTACAAGGGTGGTTCCTCTAACAGATACTGTTGTGTTGTCTTCCTTAACTCCAGTAATAGTCCATTCAGTTGGGGTGTCGTGACTTGTTTCAAATCTTGCAATTATTTTATTTGCTGGTATTAGCTTAGCTGTAGTTTTTTCTTCATTAGAAAAGTATTCAAGAGATATGTCTATATTAGTGTTTTTAGGCGCTAACCAATATTTATAAACCATATCTGGTCCAGGATAATAAAGCCTTGGCCTTGTTCCAATATCTAAATCCCTTGGTCTTTCAAAAGAATCAACGGGGGTGTCTGTGTTATTATTTGTATGAACTAGATATTTAATTCCTGGAGATAGTGGTCTAAATGGCTTATAAATAGTATCTATAGGAAATAACTTTTTAAATGCGCCAGAAAAAGGATTTTCTATATTTTCTGGATTTGTTGTTGCCTTGATATATTCAACCATAGAGTTAAGATTGTATTCAATTGTAGCTCCAGCTGAAGTTGATAACGAATATCCTTTTTTAATTAAATCTTTAGTTTCATTTGATACAGTTATCATACCTGCTCCAAAGATATGTCAACACTCCAAAATGTTTGTAGTCCTCTTTTAATAACTGAAAAACTGCAAGATGTAAACATTACTGTGTAAGTATAGTCATCTGATAAAGCTCCGTCAGACTGCTCAATTAAATCGGTACTAAAAACTGTTGGGTTTAATTTAATTCTAAAGGGTAGTTTGCCAGCAGAACTTTCATAAAAGTTTTTCAAATCTTCTGCGCCCCAAGCACCGTCAACTGTTTCATTTCTAAAAGAAGGTAACATTTCCCATGAAATATTTATATTAATCTTATCGGCCACAATATATTTTCTGAGTGTACCGTTTGACATTCTAGATGACTTCTCAATTCTATTTGTATCTATTGAAATTGGCTGTCTATTGTGCTCAGTAACTCTTCTAAATCTTAATTGATTTTTAGAGCTATAAGCCAAGTTGTTTCTAGTTGCTACAGATGATGTATATGAATTACCTGGGGCAACAACAGAAGCCCCCTTATAATCAAATGAGTTATTTGCTGTATCAATTGCAAATGGGTCTAATGCCTCTATGTATAAAATTGAGCCTTTACTTAAATTTTGAAAACTCATTATGACCCAACCTTTCTATTTACTCCAGCTGCCATTTCTTTTAATCTCATTTCATTACGTATTTCTAGTGCAACATCTTTTGCTGTCACGTTTGTTCCATTTAATTCTACATTTATATTATATACTGATCCTGATGCTGCCGCCGTAGCATTTGGATTAAATGGATTCATGTTAGCTGGAATAACAGCTTCATTTTTATGAAGCATTGCTAACATATTAGCTGGAACCATATTGATTCCATTTTCAAACATTGGTAAACCTAGATTTTTTAATGAAGAATTTGAGAAGTTTTGGACAAGCCCGCCATTTGCCCATCCGTCGCCGCGGCTGATACCCCAACTGCCACGGCTAGCCTCCGACTGTCTAGCAAGTTTTTCTGCTTCAATAATTCTTTGTAGCTCTGGTAAAGCTGCTGGCTCTATATATCCGCCTGGACCATATGGGAAGTTTGCTGATGTACGGTATGTGCTTCCAAACCACCGTATAGTTTCTGGGCGAAGTGCTGCACTTAGAGTTGAATCAAGGTCAGCAGTTCTATCAAACTGCCAGCCAATTATGCTGTTTCGATCATTAAATTCGTCAATGGGGTAGCGAGGAGTTGCTGGTGCAGAGGATACGGTTTCAGTTATATGATTATTTTCCCAAGATCCGATACCTTTCCTTGGCTCTCCAGTTGATGGCTTTGCTTTCTTAGACTTTTTAAGTTTCATTAGTGTATCTAGATAGCTCTTTATGCCAGTAATTGAAGTTGCACCATAGTAAGGATCATCTGCCATAAACCCACCGATACGAAGAGCTGATGGCCTTCCCATGTCAGTTAAAGTAGGTGAATGTTTTATTCTAGTAATTGAAACTGCTTTATTGTATAAAGCTTCTGAAAGATGAAGCCATCTATATTCTGGATGTGTTCCACGATAGCTAATGTGTCCAGTAACTGGATCATAGTTTATCCAGGACATTTGTTTTTTAGTAACAGGATCTAGAATCTCTGCTTGGTGCATTCCACCTGCGCCAAAGCCTTCTGAAGTTACTCTTCCTTCTTTTAAACCTTCAATAAATTTGTCTATGTATTTTGCATCAGTAGGTAAAATATCTGCTTTCTCAAACCTAAAAATATAATCTTTTCCGTTTACCTTAATAGACTCTTCTATAATTTTTGGCAAATTCTTATTTTCTTCAATAAGATTAGCGGCAGTGGTATTTTTTAAATCTGGTAGTGAAGTAAAATTATTTCTCCTTGCTGCTCTTATTGCATCAGATAGCGCAAGTTCATATCTTGCTTTTGCAAACTCTGGTGTGTCAACTTTATCTGCTTTTTTAAGAGCCACAAAATTACTTCTAAGTGTAGCGTTTGGAATAAGGCTAACTCTAGCTTCTGTTGGTAAATCTAGAGTTGCTTTATTTATTAAATTATATGCTGCAGAACGTGCACGAAGTGTATTAACTCCTTTTAGAGCACCCACTCCTGGAACAAAATTTAATCCTGCATTAGCCCAATCACCTTTAGTTGCGCTTCCCTTTGCAATTTCTCCGAAAGGATGAATCATAGCTTTCATCAAGCTAGAAACATCTGATTCATAAGATGTTGGATTTAAAGCTTTTCCAATTCCATCTTTTCCAAATGTCGGAGTTTTACCTTGAAAGTAAACACCCAAAAGATCTGAAGCTAATGATGTAAGTGGCGCAAGAATTCCAAGTGGGGAACGAGTGAATACTTTACCAAATCCCTCTGAGTAGTTATTTATAGGATCATCTATTTTAGATTCATAATATGAAAGATTTTTATTCTTTCTTGCTTTTTGTTTTTGGTTTTCATCCTTAAGTGGAGTAAGCTGAAGTCTCATCTTCTCAGCTTCGGTTTGCTTTCTGCTTAAACCAAACGATCTCATACCTAGGTCATGAGGTGCACTTGAATGAGTGTGCCCTACTGGACCGCCAGCATGGAACATTAGTGGCCCTAAACCATAGGCACCATTACCGATTCCGCCCATAGAGGCTCCAGAGCCTGCCAAACGTATAGGGTCTCTATCTATACCCATTCCTGGGCTTGTAAATGGCTTGCGTGGCTGCTCAAGCATCTGATGCATGTAGTCTGAGTGCTGTGGAACATCTCCGCTAAAATTAAGTCCTGGTATTTCTGTTCCACCCCATATGTCCATACCTGGGCTACGTGGTCCAATAAATCTTGAAAGCTCTCCCCAATATTGTCCAAAAGGATTTCCTATTGGTTTTCCAGATCTTGAATATGGAACCCCTGGCTTCTTTTGTCTTGGTACTGTTATAGGCCCACTAATCCAATTTCCAGAATTAGTTAATGAGTTTACGACTTTTCCACCTTCTGCAAACTTCTTTATGCTTACCTTTGTACCTGCAAAAATTCTTGACCCACCCATATACTTTGGATCTTTTAGCTGAGGATTCATTTCCATTAATTGCTTAACAGTAATACCATACTTTGCAGCAATACCAGATAGTGTATCTCCTCTGTTTACTGTGTATCTTTCATTTTCATAATCTGATTTAGCTTCGTCTGCGCTGTAGTATTCTTGTGTGCCATATCCATATTTAACGTCATCTACTGGCTTATATGAAGGTCTTCCAAATCCTACAATTGGAGCATTCTTTAAATTGTATTTTCTTACTTTTCTAAGTACGGCTCCGCCGCTTCTTTGACTTCCAGAACCTGATGTATTTCCTTCTATAGTTGAAACTAAATTCTTTCCTAAAACATTGCTTACAAGACCAACGTGAGAAATTCTGTTGACGCCGTCTCCTGGGAAATCCATAAAGGCTAAATCTCCCCGACGTGGATTCATTGTTGTCCACTTGCCACTCTTCATAAATGATTGAGCTCCGCCAGGAGTCCAAATCATGCTTGACAAATCTACTCCAGATTTTTTTGCTGCCCAGTTTATAAAAGCGCCACACCATGCAATAAATCTATTTTTTAGATCGTAGGCTTTTTGTGCAAAGCTACCGAATATTGTGTCATTGCCTCTTCCTTCTTGATATCCTAGCATAGACTCTGCTGTTTTGATCATTGCGTCTGCTGTTCCCATAGTGCCAACTTTTCCACCATTTGCAAATCTGCCAGCGTTTAAGTTATCTAAGAAACCTGATCCAAATTGTCTTTCAGCTTTTTCAACTGAACTTGCTCTAATTACATACTCTCCATTTGAAAGATAAGCTGGAATAGAATCAGATGTTCCTGTGCCTGGGCCTCTTACATCTCCACCTGGATTAAAGTGTTTAACTGCTCCTCCAGTGGCCATTTTAACTCTGGCACCCTTTGTTTTCTTCTGATCATCCCATGAATAAACTTCTGTTCCAGAATCATTGCTTATGTAGTCTTTCCCATTCCAGCTAAATCTATACCATACAACATCATTAATGCTAACCATCTTTGAAGATCCAGAAGATCTTGCATTTTTAGCAGCCTCTATTGCATTTTTTCCTCTGCCTTGCTGAACTGTATCTTTTCCAAATTCAATAGTACCCTTTGGTGTGGGTGCCTTGTAACCTCCTAGTGCTTTCACAAGGTCATCACGAAGTTTAGATAGGGTTACTCCTCCAGTAATTAAAATTGCTAGCTTGCTTACAGCTGCAACATCTTTATCAAACTGGGAAAGAGAATCATTGTTTACTGTTCTATTTTCTGAAAGAATAGGTCTTCCCTGTGCATCAAATCCAGTTGGAGATCCAGTAGTTACTTTTTCAGGAACTTTTGGCTTTCCGTCTGAATTAAAATATCCTGGGAATGCATTTCTTATTGTTTCTGCAAGCAGGCCTGGTCCAGTCCCAGCCTTTTGCATTTCTTTTAGGAAACTAATAAGCTGTCTCTTAATATCTGCTTCTTCTTCAACTCTATCTTTACCTGAAAGAAGCTGTGCATTAACAGCTCTTGTACTAAGCTCGTTATACTTTGACTGAAATTTTTCAAGAGTGTCTTTTATATCAGCTGCTACTGCAGAGTCATCTTGATTATTTTGGAAAACAGTATTCTTTTTATCTTGTGCGTCTTGTATTGCTTGTGCATCTTTTTCCAATGGTGCTTTTGCCTTATTAGCCGCATCTTCTATAGCCTTCTGGGCTAACTCTGATTGCCTATTTTGAGTAAGCTGATCTATATCAAGCTTTGCTTGATTTGCTGCAGCCATATCTCCACGAGAAACTGCATCTGCATATTTTATCTGTAGCTTTTGCAATTCTAATGCATAGTTTGAAGCATCTTGAGTTGCCCTTAAGGCTTCTAGCTTTTTATTTTTCTCTTCATCGATAAGTTTGATCTTTTTTGCAATTACTTTTAATTCTTCCTGTGCACTTCTTTGAGAAGCTGCATTTGCTCTTTGAGCTGCTGCAGAAGTTGCAGCAATTGTTTTTTGAAGTTTAGATAAAGCAGATCCAACAGTTGCGTATGTGGTAGCAGAATCAGCAGCTTGTGTTAGCTGGGAAATTCCTGTTCCGATTGCTGAAGTAAATCCAGCAAGTTTTGATGCTAGAGTAGAATCTATTTTGCTTAGATCAATATTTATTCCAGCAGTAAAAAGTTTCCACTTTGCAAGTATTCCCTTTATAGTGTCTGATTCATTAATTATTCCTGCTAGCAAAGGTTGTGTTTTTTGAAGATTTAAGTATACGTCGCTACCTATTTCTTTATTCATGCCTGGGTTATTTGTTTCTGCTTTAGACATAACCATTTCATAAGCTTTAAACTCATCTATAACATTTCCAAGCTCATCTTTTGTTCCAACTAAAGATTTCGTTGCTTCAGAAAATACACCTATTAGTCCTTCAAAACCGTTTCCTACCTCTTTATACCAATCAGCAGTTCCTGTTCCTTTGCTTAAGGTGTTTACCAAATTTCCAACAGAAAATTCTGCCGCTGTAGCTTTATCTGTTATTGCTCCAAATTCTGTATTTGCAAGCAATTTGTATGCTTGAGAAGCTTTATTGCTATTTGCTAAAGCACCGTATATTTTTTTATTTGCTTCTTCAACGCTCATCCCAGCAGCAACCATTTGTGCTTTTTGATTATTAATTAATCTTTGTGTTTCTGCTGTTGTTTCTGATCTATTCAAGGATTCAATTACATCTTTTAATTCTTTTCCTTCTTCTTTTGCCTTCTTAAGTTCCTCTATTGATTGAGGTAGTCCAGGCATACCAATTGAGTTTCCTTCTGCCCCCTTGGCTGCTGCGGTTGCTAATTTTTGTTTATCTATGTAGCCCTGCATGGTTTCTTTAAGATTAAAATACTTTATTCCAGCCTGCTCCGCAGCTTTAGCTGTCATAGAAAGTCCTATAGAGGCATCTTGCTGAGCATCCTTGTAATCTTTATAAAGTTTAAACGCTAAGCCTGCGGCACCGATTGCTGCTCCTATTAAGCCAAAGCCTTTAGCAAATCTTCCAATCATTGCTCCAAATCTTGCCATCTTGTTAAGACCAGTAGTTAATTCTTTTAATGCAGACCCTGCGGATTTTATCCCTGCACCCATTCTACCAAATGGAAGCATTGGAAGTATTGAAGTAGCAGCCATAAGACCCATTCCAGCGGACGCTCCTGACACTTCTTTTCCTAGGATGTTAACTTTTTCTTTGCCCATCAATGCCATGCCGCCCATTGATCCAGCCATTCCAATTCCCATTTGAGAACCCATACTCATACCATTGTATCTTCCAGGAACAGAAATTCCAGCTGCTTTGGCTTGCGCCTTAGTCATTGAAACATCTCTACCACCAGTTGACTCATTGTTTACAAGATACTCTGTTCTTCTCATGCCAATAGTTCCGACTTTTCTGGATTGAACTCCTTCTACACCAGTATCTTTATAGCCTCCAACAAATCCTGGTCCGAATAGTCCCTGCGATGGTGCTTGTCCAGCAGGATATCTAGCTGCAGCATAAGCATTTTGTTCTCTTATGATTGCGTTTTGCGCTCTTTTGGCAAAATTTAATGTTGATGTAGCAGCTGATCTTACAGCACTGCTCATATTTGTAGCAGTATTCTTTATAGACTGAGTAATAACTCTTGCATTTATATCTATAGCTTTTGCTAGCTGCATAGAGTCTACCTTAATTGAATTTCCCATAGATCTAAAAGCTGCTGATAAATATTGAGCTTTCATTGCTGCTGAATTTTTAAATGGGTCAAGCATGTTGTTAACCATTACTTGTCCAGGGTTATAGAAGCTTGTTGTTCCTGTTCTTACCGCTTCTCTACCTAAGCCGCTTGTTAAAGCCTGCTGTCCACCTATCTGATGAGATGCTGCTCTAGATCTTGCTGCCGCTGCATCTCTTTCTCTTTGTGCACGTTGTTCTGCTTCCCAGTTAGCTCTTGCAGCAGGGTTTCCTGGTCTGCGTGATCCATCTTTTTTAGGACCGTAAGCATATCTTCCTCGTCTGATTGGACCGCCACCAACTGGTCCTCCAGCATTAAGATATTTTGGATTAGCATGCACGGCATGATATTTACTCCAATCAACCTCAATACCATCATCCAATCTTTTGAGCATTGCTTCATAAGGTGGTCTAAGATCTACAGGTAAACCATTTATTATTTTTACTAATTGTGGACGGGCATCTTCTAATATTTTCTTCATTTTTTTGCCGTATTTTTTTGGGCTCATTTTAGAAATTATTGGGGCAGTGTCACGTGCAAAATCTTTTCTTGCTCCACCCTTAACGGCAAGCAGATTGATCATTGCCTGCTTTTCCATAGAGTTCATTTCAGCAGCTTCTGCAAGACGAGTGTTACCAGATGCTCTAGGGAATACTCCAGATTGTCCGACATCTGGATTAAAATTACCATATACGTTTGATCTAGATAAATCTTTATTGTTTAAAAGAAGAGAGTTGGCAAGCTGCCTAAGCACTGTATCTTCATCCCATGGCACATTGGTGTTAGCAAAGCGTGGATCATAGTCTGATTCTAGTGCGAGCAGTTTGCTTTTTTTTCTTGGATCTAATGGGTTAGCAACCGTTCTAGCTCTTTGAACTGGAGATTCTATTCCAAAAAGATCTCTTGCAATTTGAGTGCCTATTGGCTCATGGGTTGCAACTACTTCATGAGGAACGCCTTTAACAAAAACCTTTTTATTACCAACCTTATACAATCCAGATACGCCAGGTACAGGATAACTCATTCCTGTGCTTGCAGAAATCTGATGTCCATATTCAGTTACTGGTGTATCAGCAAACTTTCCTAGAGCATCTTTCGAACTCAATTCCCTTGCTTTTGCTAAAATCTTTAATTGCTTATCTGGTGCAAGTAACTTTAGTGCGGGAGCAATATTTCCATAATTTGATCTACCTCTAGAAATATGTCCGCCTGGAATCATTCCGCCAGCATTCCATGCTCCCGATACAAGCATTGGTCTTGGAGGTCTTCCAGCAAGTATCCACTTTGATCTTTTTGCTGCTGCTTCTAAAAGCATACGTAAAGAATTTTTTTGATCTTTATTTGCTCTTACTACTCTGCCAGATTCCCAGTCAGCCTTGCTTTTAATTTTGCCATCATCTTGCAATGCTGCAAATATATCATCTACGCTTGCAAACTTGTCTAGGCCTGTTTTCTTTAATGCTGCAGCAAGGTTTGCTTTTGCATCTTCTGAACTTAAATTTAAAACATCTCTTGATAAACCTATAGTTTCAAGGGTGCTCATTACATTATTTATTCCAGCAGGTAATACAGCACCAACCCCCATATAACCACTAGTTGTATATCCAACTAGATCTTTGCGTCTAAAATGTGCTTTATCGTGCAATCCTTGAATAGATGGAGACTTATCAGATGCATTTAAAAATGTTGTTGGAGCAATTGCTGCTATAAGATCATGCACTCCAGCAAATTTTTTATTTGCTAGCATTGCTTCTCTAACGTCATTTAATTTCCAATTTAAAGCTTTGCTATTGCTTCTTGGGTATACAGTTTCTCCATCTGCATTTTTAATACCAGTTGCATCTTTAACACGTGGGACCATGCCATCTCTTTCTAGTCCCTGGACCTGCTTAATTCTTATTTTTACAAAATTGTCATCGCTTCCACCAGCTTGAGCTTTAGCTTTATCAAAATTGCTTGTTGCAATATTTATAGCTTTATCAATTGGTAAATTATTGTGATAAGATAATTCAGCTGCGTCAAGCATGATCATTCTTACTCTTATATCATCTTCGTATCTTGGGTTATTAATAAACTTTAAATACTCTCTATACTGTCTTTTAAAGTTTTCTTCTTTCATTCTAGCCTTAGCAGACTTAGACATTTTTTTACCGTACGAATTAATGCCACGCATGATCTGCCCGCCAAAACTATATCCACTATTTGCTGCATCTACTGCTGCATATAGCTCAGGCATTCTTTGAATTTGAGGACCAAAAACTACTTCCCGTGGAGTAAGAGCTGCTGTAATATTTCCACCGTCATTTAAATATGTGCTTGGAGCCATTGCAACTAATGGGGCATTTGCTGGATCCATTGCAGCTTGCTGGTTCAAAACATATCCACCTAGTGGAACACTTCCCAATCTATCATCATAGTCTACTGAAGATGGTCCTGAAACAACTGTTTTGTTTGGACCAAATGATTCAATGTCTCCACCTATATTAAACTTAGGCATTCTTGTTGTTTGAATACTGTATGGTGCACCAAATGTTCTTACACCACGGAGTCTTCCAAACTCTTCCATGACGGAAGCATTTGTTTTTTTCTTATACAAGTCTCTGAGTGTAAACTGTCCATTCGCATCAACAACTGGTTGATCCATCATTGGAGCTCTTGTTAAATCAATTGTTCTTCCTCGTCCAGCAGCATACATACTTACTGCTGATCCCATATCTGCTTCTATCTGTGCATTAAGTGCAAGTATTCTTGCCTTTGCTTGATCAACAGTAATTTCTGCATTTCTCATTTGTTGAACAATTAATGCAGATTGAGTTGCTGCGCTATCTGCAAATCTTTGAGTTATTGGAAGAATATCATCGAATGTATCTAATAGTTCTCTGCTTACCGTTCCACCCATTGCAATTGTTTTCTTTAGATTTGCAACCTCCTGCTCTGTTTGCATTCCTAGAGTTGCCATCAATGCATGGAATTTAGCAGCCTCTGGTGCAACAATTCCTGTAGATATTCCCTTTACACTTGTTAGGCCTTCAACATTTGGAAGTCTGTCATGCATATAAATTTGAGGAGTTCTAGATATTCCCCTATTTACTGGTATAGCTCCTGGAACACCACCAAACAGAGTAGCTGGATTATTAAGATCCCTTGGTCTAATGTGAGACATTGCTCTAGTATTAGGATCTCCAACATATGGATCATCAGGATCTACAACTCTTCTTCCATGAGCAGGAGCAACAATTGTATTTCCAGCAACAGTAGAGACTCCTGCGTTTACTGGAACTGCACTCTTCATTGATGCTGCTTGAAGGTTTTGATAATCTAAAACAAGTTTTTGCAATGCATTGTGAAGAACTTGAGCTGCAGCTGCATCTGAATAAAATGCATTCTCAACCATTTCTGCTGCTTTTTGAGCAGCAATAATTTCTGGAGTAAGCATCTTCCATCCATTTGCTTTCATAAAGAAAGATCTGAGCTGGACTATTCCCTTTGTTATATAACCAAAGAAGTTGGCAAGTACACCAGTTAACATAATTAGTGGGCCAACTAATGCTGTAAATCCTGCCATAAAAGTAAGAGCTTTTTTAATCGGTGATGGCAAATTAGTGAAGAATTCTAAAATCTTTGACGCAGCATTTATAAGCTTAGTTGCAACCCCAAGAAACTCATCTCCTACATCTGCAAGCTGTGCTTTTAAAGACTCCATAGCTCTTCTATACTTACCAGATGCAGACTCTGTAATCATTCCTAATTCTCGCTCTGCAATTCCCGCCAAATCCGAAGTGCTTGCCTTCATTAAATCCATAACCTGAAGCGTCTGGCTTCCTTCTTTTCCAAGGTTGTTTAGAAGTGCGCTCATTCTTGCAAACTGGAACTTACCAAACATTTGCTCAAGTGCTCTAGCTTTACTCAATGGGTCTAGGGTATTTAAAGCTTTTTGCAAATCTAGCAACATTCCAGTTGTATCACCAGTATTTTTTGCAACCAGCCCCATTACATCTATGCCAAAATCTGACATTATACCGACTGTTTGTTTTGTTGGATTAATAAGAGAAGCTAAACCTGACTTTAATGCGTTTGCACCTTCAGATGCGTTAATTCCACCTTCTCTCATTGCAGTCATATAAAGAGCTAAGTCTTCGATGCTGCCTCCGAGTTGCTGTATAACTGGACCAGCTTTTGGAATTGCTTCTACTAAATCGTTAAGTGTTGTAGAAGTTTGGTTTTCAACTGCGTTAAGAAAGTTAATTGATTCTGTAAGCTGTTGTGTATTTTGCTTAAAAGCTGTTTGAATTGAAAGAGTAGCTTTCATTGCATCTTGTCTATCTACTTCTCCAAGGATTGCAAGTCTAGTGGTTTCTTCTATAGAGCCTAAAAGATCGTTGCCCATCTTTCCAGTTGCCGCAATATCAGCACCTAGTGCAATTGTATCTTTAAAAGAAGCTCCCATTGTTTGAGATAAAGATTTTGCTGTCTGTATAACTTCTTCTCTAATTGCTTTTAAATCCGTTGCAGATGTTGCAGCTAGCCCACCGTAAACCTTTGTAAGTCTTACAAGCTCTTGGTCTGCTTCTCTAAATGCTTTTCCTGCTGCAGCACCAAACATTGTTAATGGAACTGTAAGTCCAACTGTCAGCTGACGACCTGCCCACTGGGTATTTTTACCCCAGTTAATTAAAGATCCTGCTCCTTCAGATAGTGCACGATTCATTATCTGAAGTTCCATGCGAGCTAGCTGTGCACTATTTTTTACAGCGTCTAATCCTCTTGGGATCATAACGTTGTACTGCATTAATCCTTGAGCATTTCTACCTAAAGGCTGGAGCACTGAGTTTTGAAGCATTACCTGCTCTTTGGCAAGCTCCCTTATCATTCCCTTTTGAGTTGTAGCGTGTTCTCTAAATGTCTGGAAGTAATTCTTAAGCTTTAATCTACCAGAGTCTAGGTTTTTACCAAACTTATCTACATCTGAATTAAGGTTTACAAAGTGACTAGAAAACTGTCCGCTTCCAGTTAGTGTATCTCTAAATAAGTTATTTGCTAATTTTGTTGAAGCAGATATGGCTCTATTAGATGCAAGAAGTTCTCTTTGTAATTGTTGGAGACTAGAACTAGCCCTGTGTACTTCAGACACAAGGCTAGATAAGTCGGCTTTGGCGACTATACTGGTTACAATTTGTTCGTCAGCCACTAATTACTCCTAGAGTATCCTAACCCTGCGCCAATTCCAAATCCAGCTTTCGCTGCAAAGGGCCCTTGCAAAGCAACAACATCATCTGCTGATGCATTTATTCCAAGTGCTCTTCTTTGGATATCTTCAAAGGTAGAACCTTTTTCTTTTTCTTCTACACCATCATCTAACTGTATTCCTTTTAGTGACGCTGCAAACTTTCTTTGGTTATGCTCTTTCTCATTCATCGCTGTTATGGTTTGAACCAATTCTGGCATTGATAAATTTTCTTCTAGTTCCTCATAATTCTTCCAGTGACCCAGAAGAAAAACTTGGCCTTCTAAAGCGGCTAAATCTAGTTCTGACCAGCCAGTACCGCTGCCGCTATTAGGTTTGGGTCGTCCATCTTAATTCCTCCGCAAACTTCAAGGATTCTATTAATTGTTGGAACATCTAATGCATCTTCTAGCTTGTCAAGGTCTGCAACTAGATCTGGAAGCTGTGTTTCTAATGCTACTCCGCATGCTTCAACTAAAATTCCAAGGGTTGCTGTCTCGTCTTCTGCATCTTGAACTTTCTTAATTACTTCCATAAACTTTCGTAGCTGCTTGATTGATAATGGCTTGAGCTTTACTTTAGCTCCGCTTTGTAGTTCAATCTCTTCTACATCATATACTGTTGTTGCCAATTTATCCTCCTTAAGGATCGTCTAAATTATTATAGCATAACCATTATACGGATACAAGAGCAAAGCCCCCAATTTCTTGGGGGCTTTGATATTAATTATTAATATAATTAAATTGATAGAACGCGGTCAATAATCTTACCGTATTCTGAACCAGCGTGAGCTGAGTCACCTGATGGTAGAAGACGGAATGTTACTGGGAATGTTGTTGCTGCTGTACGAGCCAAAGAGAACTGTGACTGTTCAACAGACAAAACGCGACGTGCATAATATACACGCTCAGTTGCTGATGCTTCTGAAGTTGGAGCCTGTCCAACTGCAATTAGCTGACGCTCTGTTGGAGCTGCACCTAGTGCACCTGCTTCCAAACCTAGTGTGTCAACTGCTGTTGAACCAGTTCCTGTTGATGTAAGTGTTGATCCCTTTTGACCAAATACTGCAAGAACGTTCTCTAGAGTACCTTCTGCCATTTCTGTTGAGATTTGAACCATCATCGCAGACTTGAACAGCTTAGCTGTATCTAGCAACTGGTCAACAGTTACTGAGTCAAATGTTGGCTGGTAGCTGATCTGAAGACCGTTATTTGTGTAACCTACGTTGCGGTAAGCTCCACCGATTGCTGGTGTTGATTCTGAAGGTGTTGCTGTTTGAGTAGCACCTGTTGTTGTTAAAACTTTATTTAGTGTTGTAGTGTAAGACTCTCCTGATGAGAATGCTGGTACAAAACGGTTCTTTGATGCAACAAAAGCGTTTGCTTCGCCTGCATCCATGCTTGAATCGTAACCAGATACTGTTGAATCTTCTACTGACAAGAATAGCGGTGATGCACCAACAAGAATGTTTCTTGCGTCACCTGTATTTTGATATGCCATAATTGTATTGCCTCCTGATTTCATATGAAATTAATATATATATTTTGGCTGGCTAGGCCCTTTCCTCTGTTCTAATTTTACTCTACTACCTTATAAAAGGCAAACTAGGCAAATCTGCCTTTGCCATCTAGTATTCTTGAGTACTTTATCTCTAATACTACATCTGCTGCATAGAATCCTTGGATTTCTTCTGATGGGGCTGTAGATGATATATCTGCTACTTGAATACTATGGAACTTGAATTTATCTGATAATCCCGCCCATTTATTAACATCTCTGGCAGACTCATCCATTCTTCTAAATTCATCAGTTAGGAAGTTTCTTATTTCAACAATATCCAGGATCTCTGGTGAATATAGGGTTAATAGGATTTGCTCGCAACATATCATCCAGTTATTCTCATAGGACATGCCTACTTTATCATAGACTATATGCTTCTTGCCGCTCAAGAATTGATTCATTTCTGGCTGTTGCTGAACTGGGACTATTGGCACAAGTGCCTCTCCTAGGTTATCTGAATAGTAATCATTCTCATCAAATATGCCCAGCCATGTAAGTCTGTTCCATAAGAACTTTCTTATTTCAAACATTGAATCTAATTTATAATTAGCCATTTACGAACCTCGCAAATGCTGCTGATGTAGCAGCCTCTGCTTCATTTGCCAGCTGATTTGGCGAGAAGCTATATTTAACTGTTTTAACTTGTGCTGGAACTCCTAATGCTCTAGACAATGATGAATTAAATAGTCTTTGGAATCCCGATTTTTTTATAGACAGATTAACTAGGTTGCCAGTAAAGAAGTATCTATATTGTGAAAAGAATGCATTTTTGGTTGCCGCTCCGCCTGGTTTTTTAACAGTAACTGATTGCCCCTTTGGCATGAACACGGTGTATCCATCTATATCAAACACAAGCCTTTCTGAAAATCTTGGAGCAATAACTACGGTCTTTCCCTGCTCCATTATTTCAGCTTTTTTTACAAAGACATGTTTATTTTTAGAATTTTCAGAAGGTACAAAGGATTTGGAATCGGTCAATTCATAATTAACTTTTAAAGATAATCCATCTGCTGGAAGTTGTTTTAACTTAAATAGTCTTGCCTCGTCTTGGCCAACCCTGTCCCACTCATAAACGTGGTGAAAAGATTTTGGGGAAGTTCTTGCTTTTGCATCAATATAATCGCCAAAATCAACTTGCAATTGATCAAAGATTACATTTCTAAATGCTGATTGAAATTGAGCATTTGATGCTAGCTTTGCCATTACATTTGTTTTATAGAATAGTGCTGCAGATATCTGTGCTACTGTGCTGTCTCTTAGTGCACCACTGACAGGCTTATTGGCCATAAGATTTACCAATCCGCTTGCTGCTTTAATGGCTAAAATTTCAGATGTCAATTTGCTGGTTCTCCGCTCTTTGTAATGATGAGTTATAACCAACAACATTACCAAAAGGATCTGATATCGGTGTAGTTCCTACAACATCAAAAACAGTGGGAGTGTCGCTTGGATAATTTAATTCGTACCAGATAGCATTTCCGTCTGCGTCTCTTATGTTTTTAATCTTATCTCTTGGGGTTAATCTTTCAGATGTTCTAGCTTCTATGTACTGGTTGTTTGAATACTTGTTTCCAAATTTTTGATTATCATTAGATCTGTTTCGACTTTCAGTAATTACTCCTCTAGCATAACAATCTAATGTTTTAATATAGTAAAACTTTCTAATGATGGCACCAGTATCTTTATCCTGCTGCTCTTGCTGCCTATAGATATCCATCTTCATAGACATTAAGCCATCAACTATCTCAAACATTACACAATTACCATTTGAGTTACAACATAATCTTCAAGCAGCTTATCTGCATACGCTGAGCCAGTACCAGTAAATGCATCAGATGAGTACTCAAAATCCCAATCTGTTGTTGATATTTTACTAACATACCTATCTCGCCATAGTCTATCCTTGGCAAAATACGTACGCATAATCTCTATAGCTGCCTGCTCAACCTCATCTGGAATATATTCCCAACCAAATACTGCATGAACATCGTAGTACTTTCCTCTTCTAAAAATATCTGGGCTTAAGTCATGAATTGAAGGAGGAACCATTCCATTTGCAACATAGACATCTCTATCTAAAAGACTTTCTTGGTTTATTCTGATTCCAAATCCACTTGTTGTAGTTTTTATTTCATAACCTAGATAATTAATATTATTAAGATTATCTACTAGAATTTGATCATTTTGGCTAAGAGAATGCAGCTCATGTATTTTGCTAGTAAAAGAAAGAGTGTCTGAGTCGCTTCCCATTATTGTAATTGTGTCATGGAATAAATAGAATTTTTGACCAGTATAATTTTCAATCATTTTTCTTGCATACTTTTCTGCCATTCTTAATTCATGATAGCTTTTAAAGTTAGGGTCTGAAGCTTCTGCTCCTAAGCCTAAGTCTTCTATAACTTCCGCTAGGTTTACATAAGGCTTAACAATATCACAATACGTTGTCAAGTACTGAGAAACACCTTCTATTGTAAACTGCCACACAAGCTTAAGTTTTTTTAACCTATTAGTTAGTGGTAGCGGAAGATATAGAGCATAAGTCCCAGGGTTAGACTCTTCTGGAACTGCAGTAAATATACCAACCTGTTGAGTGGGGCTAATTGCTGGAACAACGGTATCATCCTCAGTTATGTCATATACAACAACAACAACTGGGTTTGAGTTATCTAGTACCTCGCCTCTCCAAGAAATTCTTGTCTTAATTGGAGCGTTTGTATCTATGTATATCTCTGCCATGTGTTAGGCTTAGTTGTAGTACTCCTGTACTTCTCTAGGTGTAGCCAATCTAAACCCTTCCTCCTTATCAAAAATTTCTTGAGCCACATCTGGCTTCATTGCTACGAATGGATGATCTCTAGTGAATGTAAATCCTAAAGCATCATATCTAGCATTTGGGCGATCCATTTTTACAAGGATCATATCTTCATCAAGCTTTTGATTTGGATCTAGGCGAGGAAGAATTTCATCTGAATCTTCTTTTGCGTTCTCTATGTTTTTAAGTGTACCTTGGTAAACTGACCAAGTTACTCCTTCTTCTGTTAGGGCTGCAATAACATCTGCTTTATTTTTTAGTCCATCAACATCAACTGCGAAGTCCGCTGCTAATGCCTTTAGATCTTTGACCTTAAGTGTGTCAAATGACATATATATACTCCTTTGGTATGTATATAAATTATAGCACTATAAAATTAAAATGAAAAGCCCCCAAAATTAATTGGGGGCCTTTCCAGCAAGTTATTTCTTAAATTAAGAAGCAACCTTAACGTCTTTAACGACAACCCATGCGTCTGCCTGCTCAATTTGGGTTCCAACACGAGTATACATTGTATATTCGATTGAGTCCTTCTTTGGCCAGAAGAATCGGTAAACAGTTACGTCGCGCTTGATACCAATAACTACGTTATTAGGGAATGTCAAGTGAACGTCTCCGTGATCTCCTGTTGGAGTTGCATATGAACCAGTCTGAGTTTCCTTAAGTAGCGGAACTTCAACAATTGGAATACCAAATGCGAATGGAGCTACGAAACCTGCTGGGCCACCTAGGCCTGGCTGGTCTCCACGGATAATGCTTGAAGCAATATCTTGTGGGTTAATGTTCTGGATGTCTCTTGATGTTGAATACAAGTAATCTTGTATAAGGTTTGAGCCTGAAAGGAAGCGTAGGTCTGTACGACGCTGCTTGTACTTACGTGGCATTGCCTTAAGAGCCTTGTTGAAGATGTCACGAGATATTGCTGCACCCGCTCCAGCTACTACGTGGCCATTTGCCTTTGCAATCTTAACAACACCATCAAATGACTTGTATAGCAAGTCTCCTGTGTCAGCTGTGTTACCGTTAAGAACTACGTCCTCAAGGTCGTTACCAGCCTGTGTTGCCATAAGTCTTGCAATGTGATCTTCTAGATCTGCACCTTCAATGTTGTCTTCTAGAGACTCAGTTGAAAGCTCCCAATCTAGACGAAGCTTTTTTGTTGTGAGAGAAATCTTTGAGAACTGTACAGCTGCATTTCCGCTGTTTAGGTTATCTGCTTCAGCTGCAAGCTTCATAAGCTTTGTGCCAACGCCAATACGATCAATCTCTGTAGTGTCAGCTCTCATTCGAACTGTACGTGCTACTTTACCGATTACTGTTGCATCGAACATGTAATCGAGGAATCTTGCGGATTGCTCAGGATTGAGCAAGCCTCCCTTACCCTCGGAACCTACGTGAATTCCGTCGGTAGGGTTTGCTGCGCCAGTCATTCCACCTGTTAGTGTTGTGCCTGCTTCAGCTGCTTTTGCTAATAGTTCATTACTCATTAGTTTTTCACCATACCCTTATTTTGTTAATTCGCTAACGGAACCGAGGAAAGTGCCGTTCCATTTTGATTTTTTGATTGTTACTCCAGCTGACCCGCCAAGGTCAGAGGACTTCTTAATTGCAGTGTCTGATTCTACTGCGTCTACTCTTTTTTCAACTGTGTCCATGATGGACTTAATTGAATCAACTGCTGTTGAGAGTTCTGTGTGCTTTTCTGCTAATTCTGAAATTCTCAAATCGACATTCTTGCTAAAAGCTTCGACTGTCTCCTTGATTGTTGAAACCTGAGCAGCGTTTGCCTCAGAGGCCTTTTCCAAAGTCTCTGAGAAGAAACCCTTAAGGTCGCCTAGCATTTTAACAAAGTCAGGTGATTCCTGAACTGTTAGTTCTGCTGATTTTTCCAGAACTTCGGCAGAAGTTTCTTCAGCTACAACTTCAGCAGACTCTTGTTCTACTGGGGCAACTTCTTCAATAATTTCTGCAGGTGCTTCTGGAGCTACTGCTTCTTCTACTACTGGAGTTGCTTCTGTTACATTAAGCTTTTCCACTTCATTTCCTCCTTCTGCAATTGCCATATTTATATTTGTGTTGTCAGGCAATGTTTGCAATCTTGATCTACGTGAATCAAGAATCTTCTCTATTTCTTTTCCTTTGTTTACGTCGTTTGATTCTACCCATCCAATGAGTTCTGTTTTTTTACCAGTAACTGGAGATATGTATTCTGATTCTGTTGACATAAATACAGAATCGCTTTCTGCACAATAAAAAATATTTTCCATTTTAACATCTGCTGCGATGCCTTTAAAAATCATTTGTCCATTTACTTTTTCGATAGATAAAATGTTACATAGTTCATTTGCTGGTGAATCAACGATTGATAGTTCAACTAGTGCATAGTCTTTGATAAATCTTACTGATGCTCCTGTTGATTTGTTTACTTCGTTATCTGATTCAATAATCTTTCCGCCGATGGAAAATCCTGTTAGTGTTCCGTCTAGAACCTTTTCCCAAGTATCCTGAGCGCCCTTAGAAATGTATGCATCAACGTAAACACCGTTGTAAAATTCTTTTGTTGCAGGGTCATAAAAAGTTTCTGGTCTAAATGATGCTACCTTGCCAACTGCAAGCGGCTGATGCATTTCTCTTAGATTACCTCTAAAGCTTTCGAACGCTTTCATGCTAGCTTCTTGAGTAACGACATCACCAGTCTGATCCAGGTTATCTAATGTTGCGAATCCTGAGACTGTTCTTTTTTCTCTATTGACCTTCGTAAATGGAACTGATAAATTAATAGCATTTCCATTAGAAGACCAATGTGACTTTTCTATGATCATATGTTATATATTATAGAGATTGTTGTATCAAAAGGCAAATAACTAGTTGAGTAGGACTAGTTGACTTGTCTTCCATCTCCCTTTGAATTTCTACCCTCCCCAGATTTATCTGGGGAATTTGCAGATCTTTCTTGGTCACGTGTTCTACTTTGGTTGGCTTGAGCCTTAATTTCGGCTGCCTGGGCTGCAAGGTCTACTGGGACATCCCCACCATCTCTTGGAACCATTCCCATTCTAACTCTAATTTCATTTGGAGTTATTACCTGGAATCTAAGATATCTTTCATCAATCTTTGATTGAGTGTCTGCATCTGTAAGACTTAATTCATTAAATTTAAGCTCTAGCGCATCCGTCATTTCTTGAATAATCTTATTTAATTTCTTTTCTAGGTTTTCTTGGGCTGGTCTGCAGACCTGCTCTTTAAATGTTTTGTCTGCATCTCTGGCTGCCGCAAGGTTGATACCTGCTGGTGTGCCAATTTTATTAATTGGGACTCTGTGAGCCATTAATATTTCATCTCTATTAGATTGACGATATATATTAAATGAAGACTCCTGAGAGCCCGCTTCAATTGGCTCCATTTTAAATTCAGTTTTTGAGTCTGGAGAATCTGGAGGAAGTGGAATATATAGTGATCTATGGTTCTTTCCTCTTAATCCTACCTGGAAAAATTCAAGCAATTTTCTTTCTGATTCGGTAGAAAGCTTTGCGCCCTTTACTGTAATAATGTATCTTGGAACCGCCTTGTTTTCAAAATAGTCCAGGTTATACTTACCAGCAAATTCGTTTCCAGCCATAGCATTTTGTGCAGCAATAATATCTGGAATTCCATAATAATTATTCTTAGGAGTGTACTTCTTTAAATGAATAATTTCGTTAGGTCTATCTTCTTGACCAGCAATTGGGTTTACAGTTTCTGTATCTCCAAAGTTTCTAAAGAAGACAGCCTTTCCATAAAGAAGCTGGATAAAACCGTCTCTGAGGCGTCTCACACGCATTGTCTTCGAAGGTATATGACCGATGTACCCTATCTTGCCAGTTGTTGTTCTGCCGACCTCCAGATAGCCATTACCAGTAGCCTCTATGTCGGTGTAGAACTTTATAAGCGTTTCTTTAAATGTTTCATCTTCATTACAATCTTCTAGCCAACGATGTAGATCTTGCTTAATTCTATTTAACTTCTTACGTGCTCTTTCTAGCTGCTTTTCATCTTCTATATCTTCAAGGGTGTCTGTAGTTTTTTTTGATTCAATAAAGTCAAATCCTAGGCCTACAATGTTAGCAACCTTTGCATTTATTGCTGCATAGTTGTAAGGCGAAATTTCATAAATTGTTGAAAGATAATCTAAGTTATATTCTGGTTGGATTAGATCAAATGTAGCGTATCCGCTAACTGCCTGTTGGTGTTGAAGTTGCTGGCTTACGGCACCATCTTTACCAGTAAAAGCTTTTTGTAGGTCTCTAGACACTTTTCTTCTAAATGAAGCGCCAAGTCCTGAAAGCTTTAATATCTCTTCAGCATCTATATCAAATAGATCGTCAGATTTTTGTGTTGTAGGATTATTAAATCTCATCCAATCTGCAACATTGGATATCTCTACATTATCCTGAACTATGTCTTCGTCGTATTCAATCATTTTTTACCACCATTAAGTTTAGCCATTTCTTCTTTGTGAACACCGATGTCTAGTGGATCTGGAGTTAGACCCCACCTTAATCTTTGCTTTTGATACTCAAATTCTTCATCATCAATTTGTCGGCTTCCCTCAATAAACTTAGGCTGACCAACATCAATTCCATAGTGTGCTACGGCTGCTGCAAGCAAAGCAATTCTTTCTTTGTTTCCAATCATGGACTGTATAGATAAAAAGTTATTGTCTTCATCGCCAACCCATCTTCCGTCAGGCATCTCCCACACGTAGACTCCTAGCCTGGTTTCACCAGACTTCATTTGGGCATTAATTCTTTTTATATCCATAGTTAATTATTTTACCATCTTTGTGTGCTTAAGTCCAGCTTTTTGTCACTTAGTATGACAAAATTATATAATCTGCAACACAACTCTGTCTCTAGAGTAGGTAGATACCGACTCTTCTGTCACTTCCATTGACGAACCTTGGCCAATAGATGCAGATTTGCCTGTATACAGGTCATAATGATCTTGATGGCTAATGTCTGGATTTGAGTATAGGGCAATATTCTGATACATATTGTCATCAAGGACATTAGATCTTACTCCTAAAATCTGCTTTCCATTAAACCAAATAGGGCCAGATATTATGCTAGATGTTTTTATCAATATATAATTTGGCTCATCTATATATAAGTAGGATGATATGTTAGTTGCTGAGGATATATCCTGACCATTTATATATATGTTGCTAATGTTAGATTTTGATATCCCTCCGCCTGCCGCCCAAGAAAGAGATGTCTCTACTGCGCCAGTCTTATTAAATATTAGGTTTCCGCTAGAAAGCGTTTTTGGAGTAAATATCATCTCAATATTCCGAACATCATTTACTGAGTCTATAAAGAATGCTGAAGATTTTGGTCTTATTCCGTTATGGTAGTTTCTACTTCTAACTGGGTAGCTGTTGTTAGAAACATCAAAATCCCAAGTTGATCCAGAGGTTGGTTGAGATACTGAAAGCGTACTTCCTCCATTATGTGCAAACATTTTCTTTTCAGAATGAAAATAAATCTTTAAGGAGTAGAGTTCTGGAATGTAAAGATCTGGATTTGATGAATCAAAGACTACTCTAAAGTAAAGTATCTTTTGTGAAGAAAAGCTAGAACCTTGTGTAAATTCTGGAATAGAAGATCCGTTTGAACATATTCTCCACGGGCCAAGTGATGATGTTTCTGAGACATATACTGAAACCCCTTTAGATGACACCCATTCTATTTTTGAAGATACGTATTGCTTTGTAATATTTAAAACCAGATCTTCTACAAACTCTCCATTGGAGAATCCTGAATTTAAACGTATGCTATTATTGCTTGGGTTGTATGACAAAGCCTCATTATCATAAATCAAAGTTTCCCAGGACTGCTGAACTGGATAAACATATTTTGTCTCTATATCTTGATATTTTTCTGCAGCCCTAAAAAGTTCTCCCAAATCTGGAACAGACACCTGCTCGTCATTGTTTAAAAACAAATTATTGTAATGTGAGGATATAGCTCTTTGTGAAATAGAGTATCTGTATACTGCTGGACAATCTATCAAAAAGTGCTCTGTGTTAGATGCTGGTCCAGAATAAAGAGTCACACTAGTATTTGTAAACTTAAAGTCTACTGCTTTAGATGCAACCAAGACACTATCTACATATAGCAACATGGAGTTGACTGAGTAAACTCCAACTGCATGTATTACTCTGTCTGGGTTTGGAACTGAATAATCAATTCTTTCATTTTCTAATTTAAATACCACATTACCTTTATCCCAATATAAACCTATACCGCTTGAGTCTGCAAGTATAGGAGTTAGGGATGTTAAAGTTTTGGGGTGAAACCATACCTCTAAACTAAAATCGTTATCATATGTATCGATAGTTGCAAAGCCACCAGTACCATCTGTACCAGAAAAATCTTTTGATAAAGTAAATTGTAAATAGTTGCTGCTATCTACTTTGGTTGAGTGTAAGCCACCAGAAACAATTGGCATTCCAGATTTAATAATTTGTCCAACATAAGACCCATTATTACCACAGCCAGATATATCATACGCTACTGAGCCAGATAGCTCATCTAGTTTCCACATTCCAATTGGAAAATCTTTTATAGCTGATAAATAGTACGACATTATTTTTTAAACCAGATTCTTTGAAAAAACTTAATTACAGATCTCAAGTCTTCTTTATTTTTTTTATCTACTTTCTCCTGCTTTTCCAAAAACCCATGACTTTGAAAGTATGGGTTAAATTGAAGATCTGTAAAATGTCTTCTGGGGATTCTTTTATAAGGAGTCATATTCAATATTATACTACATAATCATAAAATTAGCAGTCTAGCTTTTTTTCAATACCCAAATTCAAAAGGAATCTTTCTGGGTCAAATCTCCAGTTATCTTTGGCAAATGATGTCATTATTTCCATACAGGTATTTTCGTATGCCTGATCTGAAATTAAAGGCTTTAGACCCAATAACGTTTCTGTGACATCTATATAGTTTGTTCTAAGAAATGTTGGATCCCCCGCCTGATTTCTCTTAAACACCTTTTCATTTACTTTTCCTGTAGGCTCATATAATCTTACTGTAAGGTATTGCTTTGCAAAGCCCCAGTCATTGTACATGTTATATGCTTCTGCTGCCTCAATCGCATTTGGGAAAAATATAATTGATCTCGCTGGCTCTTCCCCATCCCTTGCAATTGTAAGCATGTAAGCGTCGCTTATTTTTTCATTAACTGAATTAACATACTCTTTAACTACATCATGATGCTCTTGCTTTAGTTGCCCACTCATTATGTCCACGCCATCTTAAATTTTTCTCTAAAATCCAAATACGGTATAGCATATGGATCTACCCACCAATCTTCATGCCAATCTCTAACTACAAGCTTGTATCCAAGAGATGATAAAATTTCTCTTTGAGCTTCCCTCATTCCCTTATTATTGTACTCAATCTGCGAGTCATGCTCAAAGGTAATTATTGAAAATCTATATTTGCTAAGAGGCACTGCTATTAATCCATGTAGTGTTAAATATGGATTCCCAACAGAATTTCCTTCTGGGGTGTAACCAGCATCTATATCAACTTGAAGATAATCTATTTGTTTTGGAAAGTTGTTTTCTTCAAAGTAAGATATATAGTTAAAGTGTGTAGCGTCTCCTAATATACAAGGGTTCTTTCTGTTTGATACAAACTCCGCATGTCTTTCTGGATCTATCTCAAAGGATACCCCCTTCCAATTGTAATCTGTTTCTAGATGATACGTGTTGCTTCCTTTTTTAGAGTCAAACGCTCCAAGCTCAACATAAAAACCATTTTCTTTATTTTTAAGAAGCTCAATAACAAATCTTTCTTGTCCACTATTTCCCTTATACTCCATGATATTCTCCAAAAATTTCTTTATTCAATGATATGCTATCATCAATATGATGTTTAATAAATACTGATGATATGTATCTAGTTACATCATTTTTAACTGGCTTTGTTCCGTGTAAGACTTTACCACCATGTATAAGCAATGATCTACTTTTTGGCTTATGCACTATTTCTAACTCAGGATATTCTACTTCTCCTCCATCATAATTATCATTATAATAAAGAACAGCACCGTAAAATACCTTTTGATTAGATAGCCTGTGACCCTCATGATCATCAGTGTGAAGTCCAAGGAATTCATCAATTTTGTATCTTTGTAAGTTTATTCCAGTAACATCATGATTTCCAGAAAACAAATTAGAGATTCTAGAATGAAAGTCTAAAATCTTGCTATCTGGATAAATAAATTTTCTATTTAAAACCTTGGTGTCCCAAAATTCATACTGTACATCTTCTCCGTACCAGTCAGATTCGTTTCTTAATCCTATAAACTGCATTACCTGATCAAGCTCATCTTGTGTTATAAAATTTTGTATTTCATAAACTTGATCAGATAACCTTACAATTTTATAGTCTGACAAGGATTAAATCATTCCTGGTTTTGTTCGTGATAGGCTCTAATGTATTCTTCTGATGGTCCGCCTGGACCTCCAACAACATAACCGTCAACAAATATAAATCCAGGAGTAATAAACTTCTCTCCTGATTTCATTATATGAACTTGATGCTTGTATGGATCTGTAGACGGGAATATCAATGCGCTTCCAGCCTTTGGCTTTGCAGTAAATGTAACCATGTCTTTTGTTCTTGGATCTAGCGCATCATCTGGTGGTCTAAGATGACCATTCATTTCTAATCTCAGATCTTCTGGTCTGATAACAAATGATATCTCTCCGCCTTCGTAGTTATCATTCCAATAAATAATAATTGACCATTCCAAGCTGTTGTCTCCAGCCTGTCTATCAAAGTGTGCGCCCATTGCACAACCTTCAATATATTTTTGGATACCGACAAATGGTGATACGTTTGGTACTCCCTTAAGACCTCTATCAACAATAAAAGATTCTGATATATTTTTAATAGCATTTCTAATTGTTGATATAATAAAGTCTACATCTTTTCTTATGTCTTCATCTAAATTCTCTACCTCAGAAAGATTAAAGTCTTTTTTCTTTCCAAATATGTTTCCGTCTCTGCTACTTGAATTCCAGTTTTTCCAGCTTGGGATAACCTTATGAACTCTTTCATCAGAATCTAGCTTATTAATTAAATCAATAATTGCTTGGGGGTTCTCGATTACATCTGAGTACATGTAAACATTTTCATGTAATTTTTCTTCTAGCTTCATTAGTCGTTCTCCTCTATTTTATATTTATTGCCATCTAGATCTATCTTATAACCTTCTTTTAATGCATCCTGCCATTCTGACTTTATAACCTCTTGCTCTTCTCTAATTTTTTTCATTTCTGCATCCCAGGCATCTATCGTTTCTTGAGGGTATGACTCTGGTGACCTATTATCCCAAAAGGATCCCAAAGTATATCTAATACCAGAAGTAATCATTGTAACCTCATGCGTATTATCAAATCCGCCAGCAAAGGCTGCTAGGCAACCAGTTTCTGGAACAAGTGTGTGATTTTGCTTGTTAAATATTAATTGTCCGCCTTCAAACTCATCATTTAAATACAAGAACGCTGCGTATCTACTTCTTTCAAACGGACCAGTATTTCCTTGCAAATCTGTATTGTCAGAGTGCTCTTTTGCAAATGCGCCTGGCTCCCATTTTTGAGCATGAAATCCAATCTTATGGATATCTGAAGAAGAGTGTCCATGAACCTCTGCTACTGCATCAATAATTTTATTTTGAAGTGTTGAAAAAAAATCTGATGGCAATCCAAATTTTTCTAGCTCTTCGTCCCCATCTTGTGGAAGCACTGAAGAATATGATTCATAAAATGTAATTGGAGTCCAGGATAGCTTTTCATTTAATACCTGTTCTTCTAAAACTTTTATGATTGCAGAAGATTCTTCTTTTGTTAAAAAGTTTTTAAATACTAATATGTCTGACGTTAATCTTTCTGAAGTACTCATTTATTTATATCCTCATCCATAAGTGTTCTATAATATTTTTTATTTGGATCTGGCTGATTTTCTCCAGTATGCTCTAGTATTTCCCAAAAGAAAGGACATGTGTATCTAATGGCACCCTTAATTTCTGTTACCCCGTGGATATAGTTCATATCTCCTGGGAAAAAATATGCTGCGCCTTTCTTGGGTTTAAACTGAACATTTTGTAGTGGAAAGTAAAGCTCTCCGCCTTCATAGTCATCGTTTAAATAAAATAAGCTTGACAAATCATAATAAGGAAAATCATTTGGCATCCCAATATCTGGAAGCTCATGAAGTTCTTTGTCTGCGTGAGGTTTTTGAAACTGTCCAGGTAGCCATCTTACAATTGTCGTTCCCGTAGGGGTTACCTTAACCTTATAAAAATCTTCAACGATTGGCTTTAGTCTTTCAAATAAACCCTGGAGCACTGGTCTAATTTCTGGGTCATTTTTATCTAAAGATGGGCTAGTGCAAACTCTATCTTTCCAATAGTTAGCATCGTATACGGTTGTACCATTTTCATTAACATGGCTTTCTGTTATATCCCATATAGTAATTTTTCTAGCAGCTGCTTCAAGGAATTCTATTTCTTCTTGAGTCATAAAGTTTTCAAGCTCGACAATCATATCTTTGCTTGTACCAAAAAAGCCAGATGGCGTAAGGGATGGAGTTTTGTAGACTACTGTAGCGTCCTGATTTGTTTGATTCATATATTCATTATATCATTTCTTGTTTTTGGAAGTAAGGTCTGTAATCTTTAACTTTAAAGACTTCAACTCATGCTTTCCTAGGCTTGTACCATCATATTCTACAGCATCTCTATAGAAATTAGTAAACTCGCCTCTTTTAGAAATCTCTTCCCAAACCTTTAGTCTTTCCGCCTTCATTTTTTGATCATCTACAAACACTTTGTCTTTAATTTCTAGGTCTATGTCCTGATATTGTTTTAAAGATATTGGAATAAATGTTGCTACTGGCATTCCTGCTGGTATCTTTATTACTGTATTTGGTCTTGTTATTTTCCATGCAATTGGGATAGCTTCCTTTAAAACAGAAGTGGATATAATTGTTGTAAATGGCGTAGCTCCATCTACAAAGAAATTTGGTGGAACTATTTGAAGCATAGACATGTTTTCGTCTGACTCAAAGAAAAATCCAGAGTAAAAGCTAACAGTAGCATTCGCTCTTTGGGTGGTGCATACGTTTCCTTCATCTTTTAATATAGTTACATGATCTGGAGTAGTATCAGATATACCGTCCCAAATAAACTCTATGTCGTGATCAAAGGAAATAGACCAACCAATTGTATTTGCTAAAGATACTGGGAAACATTTATATGCATGAGCATTTACTGTTTCATCCATCCAGTCTCTTTTAACTTTAGTTTGTTCAATTTTTGAAGGGGTTACGCTATTTTTATAGACTGTTATTTTCATTTACTTCGTTATCCCACTTTGGATCGTACATGTCTGGAGTATGAAACTTTTTGCTATAGTCAAGCATTGTGACAATAGAATATTTTATTCCATTTGTAACTGGTTTAGCCTGATGAGCGTACATAAAGTTAGATGGGAAAACATATAGGTCTCCAGCTTTTGGCTTAATGTTTAAATCCTGAAGTCTAAAATAAAGCTCTCCGTTATCATAATCATCGTTAATATATGCTACAAGGGAGACCACGCAATTGTATGAGTACCCGTGATCCTGATGCTCCATAAAATGTTGATTTTCTCCATACTTGATAAAATTAAATGCTTCCCAATACTTTAGTTCCATCAAGTTATGTTCTTTGCAGTAATCAACAACTGCTGGATACTGTGCATCATAAACGTCTTGCCATAGTGCTTGTAACCTTAAAGACTCTTCACTTGTATCTTTGCTAATATCTGTTTTTTTAAATTTAAAATCTACACAATCTCTATAGTTTGGTATTAGTTGCTGGTATCCAACATATGCTGGCATCCAGTGATATCTTTTGCCTTCAGGAGACAATGATCCATATTCAGCTACTGATCCTAGGTTGCTCTCAAGTCTATTGATTACATCAAGATCTTTTTTAATTACATCTCTGTAAACAATAATACCAGGCGCTAAGACCTCTTTGCTACTCCATGTTGGAGCTGTGCTTTTAGATTCTGTTGTCATTTGTAATCCCTCTTTATCCAAACTTTTGATTTATAAACTCCACCATCAGGCTGACGGTAAAATTTTGCATTTTCAATTAATCTTTCTTGCATCTCTTTTATACTTAAGTATTCAACATTATGTTCCCAGTCTTCTCTTTTAAAGGGAAGAACTTGAAGGAAAGGAGTTCCTTTTGGAACTGTGCCCTCCCAATCTTTTGCAATAAAAAATGGGAATGTTCCCAAAAGGTGAACCTTGTCATTATCAACAACACCACTGGTGTTTAAAAATGGAAGATCAAATCTGTTCATCGGTGTCATAAACAATGCGCTGTATCCTTCTGGAACCTGAATTCCCCATTCTGGATACCAGGCAAAATGCTCCTCATAGTATCCAATTGGAGATGGAAACTGATCCATTGGAGTCCTTGCTGTAACAAATCCAGTATGCTTTTTGTCTTTTATATCAACTGTAATCTTTCCATTTTTATCTTTTTTAAATTCTAAATCACATGGTGTGCTCAATACATATCCTGTCATAAAAGCATCTAGTATAGCTGGACAAGCTTTCCATGTTGGAATTTTACCATAATCATTTGTTGTTCCTTCTCTTGGAACTGGACAAATCTCTTTTGTTGCCTTATAATATTCTCCATTTGGCATTTTTGCAAATCTATCTGCTTCCTTATACCAGTCTGGAATTGAATTTTGTGTTGGTTTTGGTAAAGATGGACTGAACCTATTTAGCCATGGCCTAAAAGATTGAAATAGTATTTTAATACTTTTGGCCTTCCTCATCTTTGTGATAAAGATCATTATAATCCATCATAACCACAACAGAATACTTTTGCCCAGATGTAATATCTAATGATGCATGTTCATAAACAAAGTTCGATGGGAATAGGATTATGTCTCCAGCTTTTGGCTTTAGCTTAAAGTTATGTCTTGGGAACTCAATCTCGCCGCCCTCATAATCGTCGTTAAGATAAACAACTGCAGATACAGTGCATGTGTAGTATGGGCCGTGATCGGCGTGGATCTTAAAAAACTCTCCTGGCAAATATTTAACAAAGTTGAATGCTTCTTTGTAGTTAATATTAAAATTCCAAATAGATTCGTAATGCCTTAACGACTTGTTTAGTCCAACATCAACTAAATCATAACATTCTTTTAAGGCTTCGCTTTCTCCTATATATTTTCCAACATGATCTCTTTTAAATTTTAAGTCATAGCAGTTTCTAGCATGAGAAGTTCTTTTTTCTCCGTTAACTGTTGCACCATGCCAAGCAATGCCTCTTTTGCCCAGGGATATTTCTTTTTCTAAAAGGTCAATTATTTTTTTGCAGTCTTCTTGGCTTATAGCGTTTCGATATAGATTAATTCCATAATCAATATTCTGTACTTCAATATTTTCATTAATAACTATTGAATCAAGTCTTGAATTTGTTTTTTCAATTCTTGGCAGGTCGTACCATTCCATTTTTTCTCTTTTCGACTATGCAATCTTATCATACTTTTCTAGAAAAGAAAAGTATTTATAATCATTAATTTATAACTGATTAGTAAGGTCCCCAGCCACCGAATGATGGGAAGGATGGTCCAAATGATGGTCCGAATCCTGGGAAGAACGGTCCGAATCCTGGGAAGTATGGTCCAAATCCTGGGAAGAACGGTGCTTTAAATCCTGGGAAGTATGGTCCAAATCCTGGGAAGAACGGTGGGAAGAACGGTGGGAAGAATGGGAAGAACGGTGGGAAAAATGGGAAGAACGGTGGGAAGAACGGTGGGAAGAATGGGAAGAACGGTGGTAGAGTCGTAACGCTTCCAGTGGTATTTGAAGCCAAAGACGGACCGTTGTCGTTTCTTGCTATAACAGAGTATGTCTGTGAAGTATTTGCTGTATCAGCTATTACTGCTGATGTTGCACTTCCAGCTAAGTTTCCAGAAGCTGATCCATCGGATCCAGTAACATTGTGCCGTGTTAACGGCTTGCCTCCGTTTGCTCCTAGTTGCCAGTTAATTGTATTTTGATTTACACCAGCTGTTGCTGAAGCAGATTGAGGTTGCTGTGGGACTGTTGTGACTGTAACTGGGCCTTTAGCATCTGAAACAAGGGAAGTTCCTGCAGCGTTTGAGGCTGTCATTGTAAATGTTGGAGTTGCACCAGATGCAAATCCTGTTATAACAATTGGAGAAGACGATCCTGTTCCTGTTTGTCCAGTACTTGCTGTTATATTATAAGATGTTGCTGGAGGGGAGCCTGCTGGCAAAGAAAATGCTACTGTTACGGCACCATTATTATAAGGCCTATCTGTTCCAACGTCTGTGACGCTGTCAATTATTGGCTTATTTGGCTCCAAGAAATTATCTTGTGCTGATGACCTCGTACCTATTCTTTTATTTGCCATTTATTAACCCCTATCCATTATATTTATTATGCTGTTAAGTCTCCAGCTAGCAACCAAGTATTTGTTGCTACCTTGGTAAGTGTTGCTGATGAGTGTGTTGTTCTTAGCTTTAATCCTGGTGTGCGTAAAATTGTAACTGTACCATCTGCTGCTACAAAGTTAGCTCCAGTTCCAGATGCTTGGTAAAAGCTTATTGAAGTTCCAACTGGGTATGCTGTTGTTGCATTTGTTGGAACTGTAATTGCCCGTGTTCCTGCTACTGGAATTAACTGATCTCTTAGAGCAAGTCCACCTGTTGAAAGGTTATAATCTGCTGAAATTTCAGTTCCAATTACTGTTAGAGAAGGAACTCCTTGTTTTGTCTGTGCTCCATCTGTAAATGCTACTCCTGCTGCTGCAACTGTTACTGTACCAGTAAATGTTGGGCTAGCTATTGGAGCATAAGTTGATGCAGCTGTAGCAGAAGCTAGCTTCAAATCAAGTGCTGTTTGCTGTGCTGTTGAGACTGGCTTGCTTGCATCTGATGTATTATCAACATTTGCAAGGCCTACCATAGACTTTGTAATTCCGTTTACTGTACCAGTAAATGTTGGTGAGTCAGTTGGGGCTATTACATAATAATCTGATCCGTTAGTTGTAAACTCCCACTTATCGGTGGCTTCGTTCCAACGCACCTGCACTGCATTAGAGTCTCCACGAATTACTCTGATTCCTGCATTTTCTGTAGGAGTACCAGTAGTATAATTGCTGTTTAGATCAATAATGTTATCAGCTAAGCTAATTGTTTCGCTGTTAACAGTTGTTGTTGTTCCGCTTACTGTCAAGTTTCCGCCTACAACAAGGTTTCCATTTACTTCTGCATTATCATTTAAGTAAACTTTTCCTGTGCCATTTCCTGACAAAGAAAGGTCTGTGTTTGTACTTCTGCTTGTTAGAGTGTCAGACTTAAGTCCGTTGCTAAATCCAATTCCATTGCCGTCTGAGCTTGAGAAATTTGCTCCCGCTTCAACAACAACTGGGCCCTTGATATTGATAGAGCCAGCTCCTGTTGGATCAAACTCTATGTTACCGCTGCCGCTTGTTCTTAGTCCTAGATTTTCATTAATGTCAGCAGAAACAACAATTGCTCCAGATTCATCCTGAAGAACCTTTTGTCCGTTAACATATAGAGATCCTGGACCTACGTAGATATCTTTCCACATGTTTGTAGGAGAACCTAAGTCAAATGTATTATCTGTTGTAGGAACTATACTTCCACCTGCTGTTACTGCTGGAAGAACTACTGTGCCAGTAAATGTTGGTGAAGCTTTTGGAGCCTTTAAATCAAGCTCTGTCTGAGTAGCAGTTGAAACTGGCTTATTTGCATCTGATGTGTTGTCAACATTTGCAAGGCCTACTGAAGACTTTGTAAGTGCTGCTACTGCAGTTGACACCTTTGTGTCTGCTGCTGTTCCAGCTTCTGAAATTGCTTCCGATTTAGCTGTTGCAACATTTGTTGTAGTTGCTAGCAGTGAAGTGTCTGCAATACCGTGAATATTTGTTGTATCTGCTTCGTGATTTGAAAGTGCTGTTGCTGCTGCGCCAATCTGTGTTTGTACAGAAGATGTAATTCCATCAAGGTATCCTAACTCTGTTGAAGTAAGGTTTCCGATTGATGTTGTGCTTGGCAATGTTACTGTTCCTGTGAATGTAGGAGATTCAGATGGTGCCTTAGCATCGATCTGAGTCTGTACGTTTGCTGTAACTCCGTTTAGAAGATCTAGCTCTTGGGAAGAAATATTTCCGATAGTTGTAGTTGAAGGAAGAACTACTGTTCCTGTGAATGTAGGAGAAGCAGATGGCGCCTTAGCATCGATCTGAGTCTGTACGTTTGCTGTAACTCCGTTTAGAAGCTCTAGCTCTTCGGATGATAGGTTTCCAATACTTGTAGTTGAAGGAAGAACTACTGTTCCTGTGAATGTAGGAGAAGCAGATGGCGCCTTAGCATCGATCTGAGTCTGCACGTTTGATGTAACTCCGTTTATCATTTGCATTTCATCTGCAGAAACATTTCCAATACTTGTAGTTATTGGAAGAGAGAATGTTCCAGAAAATGCTGGTGCATCGATTACTGGACTATTAATTGTTTTGTTAGTTAGAGTTTGTGTTTCAGTTGTTCCAACAACTACTCCTGGAAGAGACTTTCCTAAAACTGTGCTTATTGTTAAGACATCAATGTTGTTTATCTTAATTGATTTGTCTCCAGGAATATTAATATTTTCTGATGACTCCCAAGCATCTTTAGCAACGCTGTATGTAATTGATTTATCTGTTGTTCCTTTTAGAACTATACCGCCGCCGTTAGCTCCAGCATCTGTTGGAGATGATGTTTGTCCAAGAACTATGTCTTTATCTTGAACTGTAAGTGTTGTTGAGTTAATTGTAGATGTTGTTCCATTTACGGTCAAGTTTCCAGAAATTGTAAGGTTGTTTGCTGTTGCAGTTCCAGTAAGAGCTGGTGACTCTAGTGGTGCTTTCAAGCCAAGTGCTGCAAGTGCTGCAAGAGAGACTGGCTTATTTTCATCTGAAGTATTATCAACATTTGCAAGACCTACATCTGACTTAACTAGGCCAGAAGGAGATGTAATTGTTTTATTTGTAAGTGTTTGAGTTCCATTGGTTGTTACAAGAAGGCTTGTATCTGCGATACCGTGAACAGATGTTGTATCTGCTTCGTGAGCTGCTACTGCAGCTGAAATTGCGGCTGTTGCAGAAATTTCTCTCCAGTTTCCATTAGTGCTTGCTGGTGAAGAAGATAGTACATATGTTGTTCCGTTGTCTGCCTGAATGGCAATATCTCCAGCTTCTGCTGTAAGGGCAAGTCTTGCTGCTTGATTAGCAACTGCACTAACTGTTACCTTTGCTAGGGGAGGTAGCTGAGATGCTGGGATAAATCCAGAAGAGTCAAGAGATGCGACTCCGTTTGCAGCTCCCTTTGTGGTTAGTAGAATATAATCGTCTACAGTTCCTGAAAGGGCATATTCAAGGCTGTTCCATGGAGTATTACCGTCACCAAATTTAAAGGTGTTAGTATCTGTTTCAATACCAATTTCTCCAGCTGCCAATGTTGGGTTTGCATCAAACCAATCGTCTGCTAAGCCTCTTCTTAATTGTAATCTTACTGTTGCCATTTTAGTACCCCTTATATATTTTATTTATACTGCTTATTGTATCACTTAATGATTTAAGATATGACACCTGAGTCAAAAACCATTGAAACATCTGAATCTGTAGAATATGGAGATCCACCATCTACAAACTTGCTAGTTGGGCCAGGATTTACTCCATTTGCTTGAAGTGTATATATTGGCTGGCCATTATAATCTATTGCTAATCCAATATCCATAAATCCAACCTGAGCTGCTGGATCTGGAATTTCTGAATTAAAAGCTATTGGAACCCATGCTCCATTTAGCTGAATTTGTAGCTTATTTGTTGCTGTATCAAATCGAAGGGGTGTTGTTCCTAAAACGACGTTAGACCCAAATGTGGCAGTACCTGCTACATTGAGTCCATTTTTTACTTTAAAATTCTTATTATCTGTTGCCATTTAAGTTCACATATCCCCTAAGTGTTTTGGTGGGGGATTTTTAAGGAATCCCCCAAAACCTTTATTTAATTATTTAATTAGTGTTCCAACAACGACAACTTCTGTGTTGGCATTTGCTGGTGTTACTCTAACTCTTACATCTGTTCCAGAATAATCTGCTGTTACTGCAGCCAATTCTGTTCCGTTTGAATATGTAATTCCATATTCAGAAACTGCTACGTTGTTTGCAGTATCAAGTGTTATTACTAGGTCTGAAACCTGTGTATGTACACCGTTCTTTACCTTGACTACAAGCTTAGCGCTTCTGTAGTCTACTGCTGTCCATGCGATAGCTGTTGTTTCTGCTGCCACTGCAATATTTCCAGTTGTTGCTGCAACTTGCTTAGCAACATCATTGTAATTAATTGCTGTGAATGCTGTAGTTCCATTTTGCTGTGCTGTGTTAGCTGCTGCTGCAGTTGCTTCTGCTGCTGCTTGAGCTGCGTTAGCCTTAGATGTTGCATCTGTTGCTGCTGCTGAGATTGCTGCTGCTTGAGCTGCGTTAGCCTTTGTAGTAGCGTCTGTTGCTGCTGCTGAGATAGCTGCTGCTTGAGCTGCGTCTGCCTTAGATGTTGCATCTGCTGCTGCAGTTGATACTGAAGCTGCGTCGCCTGATACTCTAAGGGCTGCTTCTGCTGCTACCTTAGATGTAGCGTCTGATGCTGCTGCAGAGATCGCTGCTGCTTGAGCTCCTGCTGCTGATCCTGCTGCATCGTATGCTGCTGCTGTTGCTGAAAGTGCACGAGCATTTGTAAAGTAAAGGTTTGAACCTTCTGCAAGGTCGTCTGTGTCATGATTTGAAAGGCTTGAAACAGTACCTGTTAC
>Ga0208231_1000040_pt1 | contig 43995 bp, 27 predicted proteins | sample LakMenEpi15Jun12_FD_150702 | JGI IMG/M metagenome (GOLD analysis project Ga0208231, IMG submission 150702) | Freshwater microbial communities from Lake Mendota, WI - 15JUN2012 deep hole epilimnion (SPAdes) | ecosystem: Environmental > Aquatic > Freshwater > Lentic | place: Lake Mendota, Madison...
TAGAAGTTTGATTAATATTATTAAAAAGACTATTAGATGTTAAATTAATATTACTAAAGAGACTATTAGATGTTAAATTAATATTACTAAAGAGACTATTTGATGTTAAATTATTATTATTAGAAGTTAAATTAATATTACTAAAAAGATTGTTAGAAGTATTATTATTTAATTGATTATAATCTGAATAAATAATATTAGAATATATTAAAATATTATTATTTATTTTTGTATTTATATCAAGACCATTAATATAATAATTATTAGCATTTAAATTACCATTTACAAATAATTTATAAAAAGGATTAGGATTAACTATACCAATACCAATATTAGCATTTGATGTTATTACAAATGTTAAATTATTTAAATTATAAAATTCAACTAAATTTTTTATATCACTTAATTGTTTTACTACTAAAGATGTTGATGTACTATCATTAACAATTTCTAAATTTTCAGTCGCATAATTAGATGTATTAATTGTAGTAAAAGAACCTATTATATTTATATTTGAAGTTGTTAAATTTGAACTAATAATTCTTCCAGTAACAGTTAAATTACCAGTAAATGAATTATTTGTAATAAAACGATTAGCAGTTCCTAATGGAATAGTATCAGTATTAATTGTATTAATTCTAGATGTAATAGATGAAATAATATTATTAGAAGTTGTATTAGTATTTGTAATAAGACTATTAGATGTTATTCTGTTTAAATTAGAATAATTAATAAAGGTTGTATTAGAAGTTGTTCTATTTAAATTAGAATAATTAATAAAAGTTGTATTAGAAGTTTGATTAATATTATTAAAAAGTGTATTAGAAGTTGTTCTATTTAAATTAGAATAATTAATAAATGTTGTATTAGACGTTTGATTAATATTATTAAAAAGAGAATTAGAAGTTGTTCTATTTAAATTAGAATAATTAATAAAGGTAGTATTAGAAGTTTGATTAATATTATTAAAAAGAGTATTAGATGTTGTTCTATTTAAATTAGAATAATTAATAAAAGTTGTATTAGATGTTTGATTAATATTATTAAAAAGAGTATTAGATGTTGTTCTATTTAAATTAGAATAATTAATAAAGGTAGTATTAGAAGTATTACTATTCAGAATAGAATAATTAATAAAAGTTGTATTAGAAGTATTACTATTTAAATTAGAATAATTATTAAAAAGAGTATTAGAAGTATTACTATTTAAATTAGAATAATTAATAAAAAGAGTATTAGAAGTATTACTATTTAAATTAGAATAATTAATAAAAGTTGTATTAGAAGTATTATTATTTAGAGTAGAATAATTAATAAAAGTAGTATTAGAAGTATTACTATTTAAATTAGAATAATTAATAAAAAGAGAATTAGAAGTATTATTATTTAGAGTAGAATAATTAATAAAGGTAGTATTAGAAGTATTACTATTTAGAGTAGAATAATTATTAAAAATAGAATTAGAAGTATTACTATTTAGAGTAGAATAATTATTAAAAATAGAATTAGACGTTTGAATAATATTAGTAGATAAATTTAAAAAATTATTGAAAATTAAACTTGAATAATCATTAAAAATAGTATTAGAAGTATTATTTAAATTAGAATAAAATAATAATGAAGTTATATTAATTAATGAAGAATAATCATTAAAAAGAGTATTAGAAGTATTATTTAAATTTGAAGAGAAATAATTAGAATTATTACTATCATTTATATAATTATTAAATAAATTTGAGGTAATTATTATAGATGTTTGAATTAAATTATTATATAATAAATTTGATGTTTGATTTATATTAGATAATATAGTATTAGAATTAGTATCTATTCTATTAAAAATATTAATTCCTTTAATAAATATATCAGTTGAATTAAGAGAACCATTTATATTAACATCATAATTATTATTATTAGAACCTATTATTAAAATAGTATTATTATTACTTCTAATAGAAAAAGGATTAGTATTTGAAGTTTCTATTATTAAATTTGATGTTAAGATTAAAGGTTTTTCTATTTTTGTAGTAGTATAATTATTACTATAATTAATAGGTGAATTATAGAGTAAATCATAATTAAATATTTGATTACTATTAAAAATCAATTTATTATTCTTAAAAGAAATATTTAAATTACTATTATTATCTTCTATTACAATTCCATTTAAACTTCTGAGAGTTATTTGATTAGAATTATTTTCATATATATATGAATTAGTATTTAGATTTATTTTTTTACTGTATATTTGATTTAAATATGATACAGAGTTTCCTAAATTATAATAATTATCTATAAATGGTATTATATCACCTTTAATAATAGAATTATTATAAATTAAATCACCTTCTATTGTAAGATTATTATTATATAAATTATCAACAATAAAGCGATTAGAACTACCTACTTTAACATCATCTGTATTAAAATCCATATAATTAACATTTAAATTACTTATATTATAACCATCTCCTATAAAATAATTAGCAAAAGCATAACCATTTACGTGTAAATTATAAGAAGGATTTATTAAATTAATTCCTACATTTGATCCAACAATAATAAAAGGAGGTCCTGCTTTACCAAAACTAATAGGTTTATTTGATAAAACATTAAAATTAAGAGTTAAAGGAGCATTAGAATTATTATAAATACTTACATTACTGTTAATATTATATTTAATGTAAGTTTTAGCATAATTAGAACGAAGATTATCAATACTTTGATTATAAATATCCATTAAATTGTTGTTGTTAATGATAATATTGGATGCTTTAACATTACCAGCAATAACTAAATTAGAATTATATGTATTATTAATAATAAATTTATTACTGTTACCTTCTTTAATTAAATCAGTATTAATTAAATTAATACTTTTATAGAAAAAATTACTACCATAACTTTCTTTATAATATAAATTACATGTTCCTTCTTTAATTAAATCAGTAGTTAAATTACTGACAATACTTAAAATTTTATTATTTGTTAAGAAAAAATTACTAGAACCTTCTTTAATATTATCTGTGGTTCTAAGTGATAAATATTGATTAAATCTAGGAACTGTTAAATAAAGATTAGAAGTTCCTTCTCTAATATCATTAGTATTTCTATTAAAAATTATATTAGAGAATATATTATTTACATTACTTTGATTATAATATAAATTAATAGTACCTTGTTTTATATCATCACTTGTTTTTGTTAATAATATTCTGTTAACATTACTTAAAACTCTATTATTTGTAAAATATAGATTACTAGAACCTTCTTTAAGATTATCAGTTGTTATATTATTTAAATATATTCCTATTCTTGAATTTGCTAATTGAGATGTAAAAAATCTATTATTAGATCCTTCTATAAAATCATCAGTTGTTCTATTTTTGATAAAACTATCAACTCTTGATTGAGTTATATAAAAATTTTTAGAACCTTCTTTAAGATTATCAGTAGAATAATTATTAAAAGTATATAAAACAGCATTTGATAAATAATTTTGATTAAAATATAAATTATTAGAACCTTCTTTAATATTATCACTTGTTATTTTATTTATATTACTGTAAAATGAATTACTATCTCTTTCAGCTGTATAATAAAGATTACTTTTACCTTCTTTTAAATAATCTGTATCAATTATATTAATATTACTTAAAATGATTTTTGAAGTACGATCAGATGTATAATAAAGATTACTTGTTCCTTCTATTAAATCATCTGTTGTTTTATCACTAATATTTATATTAGTTATTTTTCTACCATCTCCACTAATATAACTATTAACTGTTAATGATTTTGTTATAATATTATTTAAAATCAGATTAGTATCTATATCAAATGTATTTGTTTCAGACCATTTCATAATACCATTTATATCAGTTGTTAGCATTAATCGAGAAAAATTAGAAGGTAAATCAGGTAAAGTATAAGTAATATTTGATGTTAAATTTTCATTTGCTTTAAATGTAATATTATAATTATTATTATTTGTAAAATTATATGAAGAAGCATTTATTCCATTTTTTATATATAAAGAACTATTATCATTAATATCAATATTATCATTAGAATCGTAACCAATAGCAATAGGTGTAGATCCTAATCCTAAAAATAATTTTTCTTCATCTTTACATATAACATTATCAATATTTAATAAATATTTATTATCTATATTATTACCAATAATAATTTGATTACTGTTAATAAGAGATGAGGAATTATTACTACCAATTATAATACTTTTATTGACATAATTATCTACAAAATTTTTTTTTCCAATAATTATACTTTCATTAATGGGATTTTTACTATTTTCATTGCCAATTATTAAAGAATTTTCACCAACAATTGTTATATTAGAACCAATAGCTATATTATTAATACCTGTTATATTAATATCATTACCAATCGCTAAAGATGTATTACTATCATTTATAGAATTATTATCATAAATAATTAAAAAATTTCTAAAATATAATTCTGTAAGATAATTATTTAAATTATTGTTATTAATAGTATTAGAAGATAAATAATATTCAATACGAATATTATTTGTATCTTTTAAAGATATATCATTAATAATATTAGTAATTTTATTATAAATATTTAGTGATAAATTTATAGTAGAATTATTATAATTATATTTTTTTAATAAAATTGAATTTTTATAAAAACTTAAATTAAAATTATAAATATAATCAATATTTGGATATGGAAATTGAACAATAGGCGCAATATCAAAACTAATAGTTGCTTTACCTTTAAAATTATTATTAGTATAATAATTTAGAAATTGATAATCTATATTTTTATTTTTTTTATCATAATAATTTATTAAAAGTTGATTTGATGAAATATAATTATTATAATATATATTAAAATTTAAATTACCAAAATATTGATAAAAATTTTGATTATCAAATAATAAATTATTATTATTTGTACAAATTAATTTAAGAGAAATTAAATCTAAATTTTTATATTTAGATAAATTATTATAATAATCTTGTAATCTAATAGGTAAATAACTAGAACTATAATCTATAACATATGTGGGATATTGAATATTTATAATATTATTTTGTATTGGTAATGTATCAAAAATATAAGCATTTTTTAAATTAATTTGATTATTTTGAATAATATTAATATTAACTAAAAGATTATTATTAATAGGATTAGCATAATTAAAACCATAAGAAAAATTAATAATAAAAGAATCATTATTAATTTTATTATCATAATTATGATAAATAATATCAGAAATATTTAATAAATTACGAATTCCAATAGGATTTTTATTAATATCACTAATAAAACCTCTAATGGGTTTTTGAATAAAACTTATATAAATATTTGAATAATCATCATAAGACATATTTAAATTTTGGATAATATAAGATTCGATATATGTAAAATCAAAAGGTAAAATATCTATATTAATTATATTTGAATTTAATAAAATATCTTTTGAAAAATTAATAGAAATTGGTAAATTAGAATTTAAATTATAATTAATAAAAGTTCTTTGAAAATTAAATATTTCTTCAGGTCCTTTTATATATTCATTATTAATTATAATAAATGGTGTTATTCCACATTTATCTGTTAAAAAATTAAAAAGATTATTTGAAATATATATAAGATTATCATCATTAAATTCTATTTTATTTATTATATTATTTTTAAAATTACCATATAATGGTGGTGTTGAAATTATAAATTGTAATTGATATTCATTTTCATTTAAAATATAACCTTCTTCTTCATTAAAATAAACAGTTTTTGAAAGTATATTTAATCTAGGTATAGCAATTCTTTTTATTATACTTAAAGGAATTTCAATAGAATTAGAGGAATATTTAGTAAGATTATAGAGTTGATTTTGATTAATATTTATATTATTAGGAATTTGAATATTAGAAGAAGATATATTATTATAAAGAACATAATGATCTCCTTGAATAATAATACAATCTTTTTTAAGAATAGGATTAATAAAATCGGTAATTAGATTTTTTTTTTGAAATTGAATAGTTGAAATATAATTAGGTGTATTTATTATTGTATTAAATGTATTTGAATATACATTAGAATAATTATCATAAAAAAGATTTAAAATGGGATTAACTGTTATATTAGTTAAAAATGGATCAAAAAATCCATTATGATAATATACATTAAATGCTTTTATTTCAATATTATTACCTATAGAAAAAAGATTAGTACCATAATTACTAGAATTATATCCAATGATAACATTAGATATACCATAATTATAATTATTTTTACCAATAGATGTTGTTAGTGTTGAACTATAATTATCACCAATACTTATTGAATTACAACTATTACTATTATAATTATATCCAACTATTATAACATTATCGCCATTATTAATATTATCACCAGCATTATGTCCTATTAAAATAGAATTTTCAACATTTGTTGCTATTTCACCTGCTCTATAACCTATAAATACATTATTATAAAGATTAAGATATTTACCACAGTAATTACCTATTCTGATGGAATCAAGAGTTCTAGTTTGTATATCGTCATAAGTAAGAATACTAGAATTACCTGATTGTATAATTTTATTTAATCCATCAGAGGAACTCATAATATATTACTATTTATAAAAATAAAAATAATTAAAAGTTTTTGATACAATATGGTTTTTTGTTTATAATAAAAGATTTTTTATTATATGAGCTTTCAAATAAATCATTTAAAATATTTTTAAAAAATAATAAATCAGAATTACCAATAATATCTCTATATTTTTTATATAAAGATTTCATATTACTAACAAAATCTTTAATTTCAATAAATTTATTAGAATCAGTATAATTATGTGAAGATTTAAAATGTTGATTTACTTTTAAATAATCTTTTAATCTTTCTAATTTTCTATTTTCTTCTGTTTTTGCTATCCCAAAATCCCATATAAGCCATATATAACCTTTATTTTCTATATATATATTTTTTTCAAATAGGTTATAATGAAAATAACCTCCTTTTTCTATTTTATGATATAAAAAATTTTTATAATGACAATCTCTATGATATACACCTCCTGTATGATAATGAAATGATAATATTGCTAACATTATTTGTTGATAAGCATTTTTAATTAATTCTGGATCATTAATATTAATTAAAAAATTTTTTAGATTATCATCAGCTAATTCATTAATAGTAATATAGTAATCATCATATCTAACTAATTCAGGTAATTTTTTATTAGATGTTATATTATTACATATCAATGCTTTATAAACTAATAAAAAATGTGGATTAATATCTTTAAGAGTAATATTTGAAAGTTTTTTTGATAATATAATTTCAGTATAATTATGAGAATCAACTATCATAATTTTAGTAGCAAATATAATATTTTTATCATAATTGGTTGATGTTAAAAATATAAGCCCATATCTACTTTCGCTACCTATTCTTTTTTTTAATATTATTTTTTTATTATTAAGAAAATATTCATAATAATCATCATATTTATTTTTTTTTCCAAATGTTAAACATTGTTTTTCTTTTAATTTTTTAAATTTATTACATATTTTTTTATAATTTTTAATTCTTTCATAATAATTAACTAAATTTATTGATGTATTCATTCTATTATTAATCCATATAAAGTTTATATTTTATAAATTAATAATGAAAAATATATATTTTCAAATAGGAACAAATAATGGTAATGATAATTTTAAAAAAATGGTTATTAATGATAATCCTGATTTAATTATATTAGTTGAACCAAATATTGATTTAATAGATGAAATTAAAGATAATTATAATGATATATTATCAAAAACAGTTATATATAATAATGCTATTTATTATGAAAATGATAAAGAATTAGAATTATTTTTTCCATCTGTTAATGGTATATATGATAAAAAAAATAAAACAGGAATATTAGCAGAAAATGGTTATAAATATTCTGATGTTCATTTTTCATTATTACCAATGAATGATTGGGGGAAAAAAGAAGATATGGTTAAATTAAAGACAAAATCAATAACATTTGATAAAATATGTGAAAATGAAAATATAACAACAATAGATTTATTAATGATAGACACTGAAGGATTTGATTCTGAAATTATAAAAATGATAGATTTAAATAAATATAAAATTAAAAAACTTATATTTGAGAAATGGTTATTTCCAACAGATGCTTTTACTAAATATAATAATAACGATGATGAATTAGGTATTAATGGATTTAATAATAGTATAAAAAAATTAAAAGAACATAATTATGAAATAACTGAATCAGATGATAAATGTGATATTGTAGCAATATTAAAAAATTGATATTTATAATAAAAAAATAAATATATGACTAATATTTATAAAACTTTAATAGAATTTTATAATAATAATAGTTCAAAATATTCAATAAAAACAAATATGACTATAAGTAGATTATTTAAAGATGAAAATAATATTAAATTAGGATTTATTGAAAAAGAAGATATTATTAATTTTGAATTTGATACTTTAGAAGATGATATATATATAAATATGAATATTGAAAAAATAGGAAATTTAGAATTAAAAAATAAAAATGATTTTAGGTTAAATCATACAATTGAAAAATATAAAAATAGAATTACTTATAAAATTAAGTGGGATTTAAAAACAAATAAAAAAAAAATAAAAGTAAAATGTATTATTATTAATAAAATAAATCATCCAGAATTATTTGTATTTTTTGAAAAATATGCTTTAGTTATTTAAAAGGATATTATATATGATCCTATATAAAACCCAAATAATATAATTACAATATTTTCTAAATTTTCTATTCTTTTTATTATATTTATTTCTTTTTTCTTTTCAATTATATTATTTAATAAATGAAATAAAGAATTATTTAAAGTAAAATTTATATATTTATTTGTTATATAAGAACCATCTGATTTTATTTCATCTATTGTTTTAAATTTAAAAAAATTTAATGATGTATCATCTATTGGAGGTTTTAATTTATTATAAGTATTAAATATTTCTTCATGTATACTACATATTATTTCTAAATTTTTATCACGATCTTCTCTTTTTTCTTTCATTTCTTCAAAATATTTATTCAATTCATCATATGTTATTTTATATCCTTTATATTCTATAAAATTCATATTATTATTATAATTATATAAAATTTGTTTATAATAAACAACTTGATTTCAATACATTTAATAATATGAAATAATTTATTGATATTTGTTTATTTTCATATTTATTTTTTTTATGAGAGTTATACATATATTGTAATGTATTTACATAAAATTGATTAAATCTTTTCATTATTTATATATAAATAATTTATAAAAAATATTCATTTTTTTCATTTGCGTTAGTTATAGTAATAATTGTTCCTATAAATACTATTATTATACCTAATATTACTTTATAATTTAATTTTTGTTTAAACCAATAATATACTAAAAATATTGAAAATATAGGTGCTAAATGTATTAGTGTAATTGCTATAGGTATATTTATTTTTCTTGCTTTATTTATTGTATAAAACATTAAATAATCTCCTGCTATAGTACCTATTAAAACTGCTATTACAGCATATTTAAGATAATAATAATTATTTTGTGTTATTTCTCTATTTATATATTTAAAAAAAGTATTATAATTAAAAATAAATAATATTATCCCAATTATACTATAAATAAAAGCAACTATTATAAAATAGATATTTAAAGGAAATCCTTCTAATGCGATTTTTCCAAATATACTATCTGAACTATAACATAAAGCAGCAATAATTCCAGAAATTATAAATAACATATTATATATATTCTTTATAAATCATAGATAATATGATAATCGCATTTATTATAGCAATAATTTGGGGAATTATTCCAATTATTCATAAATTACTATTAAATGATATATCATATCATACTATTATTATATTTTCTGCTATTACTTTTTTTGTTGCTAGTTTAATTTATAGTTATATTTATTATAAAGATATATATAATGATATAAATAAACAAAATAATAAGATTATATATATAATACTTTGTGCTTTTTTAGGATTATTTTTAGCAAATATTTTATATTATAATGCTTTAAAACATACAAATAATGTATCTATTGTTACTACAATAACAGCTTTATATCCATTAATAACATTATTATTATCTTATTTTATATTATATGAAAAAATTTCTATAATAAATTTTATTGGTATTATTTTAATAATGGTAGGAATTATATTATTAATGATTAAATAAATAATCATATAATTTACTTATTTCAGTTTTTTCTTTATCATAATTAGTAAAAATATTGATATATGATTTTATTGGATTAATTTTCAAAATAATCATTGTTGCGATGTATATAGTTAATAATAATAATCCAAAAGATATATCATTATAATTATAAGTAATTGGATAATATAAATAAATAATTAAAATTGGAATAATTTTTATAAATAAATTAATAGTAATAAATTTAATTAATTTATATTCTGATGTTTTTATTAAATATAAATAAATAATTTGAAATATAATAAATATTAAACTTATTATTAAAAATATAAATGGATTAGCTTTTGTAATTCCTAATATAAATAATATAAACCAAATAAAAAACCAATAAGATATAAAAGATATTATATTCATAATATTTTAGATTTTAATAAATCATTTTCTTTTTTTAATTCTTTAATTGATTCAATTAAATAAGGTATTATTCTTTCATATTGAATACATAAATAATTTTCTCCTGATATTGATTCTATTTTATTATTTTCTTTTTTCATATCAAAAGGTGCTATACTTACGACTTCTGGTATTATTTCTTTAACTTCTTGAGCGTTTAAACCAATCATTTCATTATTATCATTAAATCCATATTCTTTTGCTTTATCATTTAATTTATATTTGAATCCATTTAATTTTGTAATAATATCTAATGCGTTATTTAAATTAGAAGTTTTAGTTTTTAATCTCATATCTGAAAAGGATGATATTATATTACCTGATGCTACTATATTTCCATTAACATGTAATTTTTCACTAGGATTATATAATCCTATACCAACATTATTAGCACGAGGATTTAATAATATTGGAACATTTGTATTAATACCTATTTTATCACTTTGAATAGAACAATAATTATTAATATTATCTGCTCTTAATATTAATCCTAAATAATTATTATCAACAATAGATGTATCATAAATATAAAATTGTCCCCATTTATTATCTGTTCCAGTTCCTCCTAATGTTAATCGTTGATTATATCCATAAAGATTATAATTATAGGAATTAGGAACACCTATAAAACAATTACCATTATTATTTATTTTAAATCTTTCTTTATTATTTGTAGCAAAACTTAAATTAGCATTTTCATAATTCCATATTAATCCATCTTGATTTTCATTTTTACTTAAAGAAAATCCATTATTATAACCATGTCCTGTTATATTATCAGTCATTTTTATAGTTATATCTGTAGCAGTTAATAATGAAGAATTTATATGAAAATGTGATAATGGATTAATATTACCAATACCAACATATGAATTATTTTTAATTATTAATGTATTATTAAAATTATCATTTATATTTTTTCTTGTTTGTATTATAAAATCATCTCCATTTATTTCATTATTAGATGTCATTAACATTACACCATAATCTCCTGATATACCTTTAATATCACTCATTCTTAATTTTGAAATAAATGCCGTATCATCACCTGTACCAACATGAAAATTATAATAAGGATTTAAATTATTAATACCTACTCTATTATCAATCACAATAAAAGGTACATTAGAATCACTTATATTACTATCATAATTAACTTGAATATCAATATTACTTAATTTACTATTAAAATATATATTATTGTAATCATAAACATGAATTACTTCAGTTAAAGGACCAATTGAAAATTCATCTTTAATAATTTCTAATTTTGTAATATCAATATCTACATTACTATTATCATTAAGACTAACATTATTGGCTTTAATAAAACCATTAATATTTAATTCATTATTATAAAAATTATTTGTAATAAATTTAATATTGTTTTTTTCTGCTATTCTATCTGTTGTTACATCTTTTAATATATAACTTTGATATTGATTTATTATATTATTTTCTCTTAAATAAATATTATTACTACCTTGTAAATAAGTATCTGTTGTTGTATTATTAATAATTCTAGTTTGTAAATTAGAATTACTAATATAATATAAATTACTATTACCTTGAGGTATAAAATCACTATTAATAGATAAATTACTTATACTTTTAAAATATAAATTAGAACTACCTTCTTTAAAACCATCAGAAGACGGGATATTTGAATTAAAATAATTTAAAAGACGATTATTAGTATAATATAAATTATTTCTATTTTCTCTAAAAAAATCAGTATTAATATTATTTAACAATAGATTAGTATTACTTTCAACATTTAATGAATTATAATATAAATTACTAATTCCTTGATTAATACCAATAATACCATTAGTATTAATATATGAATTAAAAGTATTTTGAAATCTGGTATTAGTATAATATAAATTATTTTTACCTTCTTTTAAATTATTTATAATAGTATTTGAATAATTTTTAAATGTTTCTTCACTATAAAATATATTATTTGATCCTTTCTTTAAATCATCACTATTTATATTTAAAAGATGATTTAAAGAAAAATCATAAAAATCAGTTAATTGATAATATCTAGAATTACTAGTATTAATAATATCAGTATTTATATTACTAATATTTATATTAAAATTAGAAGAATATAGGAATTCATCATAATATAAATTAGAAGATAGACTTTCTCTAATATTGTCAGTTGTTAAATTATTAATAATTATTAATAATAATTCTGTAATAAGACTAGAATTAAGATATAAATTATTAACACCTTCTTTTAAATCGTCGGTTGTTTTATCACTAATATTAATATTATTTAAAAAATATCCAAATCCTTGGATTAATTCTGCTTCTATATTATTACATATAATATTACCTTTTGTTATTACAGTTGTAATCATATCATTAGATATATCTTTCCATTGAAGATATCCATATTTATTAACTGATAAAAAGAAATTTTTATTAATATTGGTAGATATTGATGGTAAATAATAAATAATATTTGTTTTTAATTGATTATCATTACTTTTAAGAGTTATTGCTAAATTACTTGAATTTTTTATTATTATTTTATTTGTATTTAAAGAACCATTTATTAATAAATTAGAGGTATTATTATCAGAAACAGAACCGATAATAATAGGTATATTTTTATAAATACCTACACCTAAATAAATTATTTTATTATTATCATTTTCATATTTACAAATTAAATTATTAATATTTAAAGAATAATTATTATTATTAATATTTCTACCAATAATAATAGAATTAGAATTTAAAGAATTATTAGAAGTTCCAATATTAATATTTATATTATTATTATGATTTCCTATTGAAATAGTATTAGAATTTAGATTATTATTAAATCCTAAATTAATAATATTTCCTATTTCAATTTGATTTAAATTTATATTAGAATTATTTAATTTTAATTGAGATTTATCATAACCAATATTAATACTACTATCATTAATAAGATTACATCCAATAGTTATTGAATTAGTAGAGTTAATATAATTATCACCTATATTTATACAATTATTAATATGTGGTAATAATGTATTATCATTACCAATACTTATATTAGAATTTCCAGATTTTATTAAAGATCCTGAATTAAAACCAAATAATATATTATCATTAACTTCTAATCCAATTATTCCAGCATTTTGACCTAATATTGTATTATTACTACCTTGTATAATTTTACCAGCATATTGACCAATATTAATATTATTTAAAGAAAATAAAGAAAAGTCATTAAAAACTGTTGTAGAAGAAGTTCCATCTGGACCTATTTTATTCATTATTAATAAATATAAAAAAAAATAAATTATATATAGAACATATGACTAAAAAAGTTTTTAAAGGACCTATTAATAATTATAAAGATTTTATGAGTTTAAAAATTGATAATAATAAATTTAATAATGATTATATAAAATATGGTGGTATTTGTCCTTGTAGCCAAAATATTAGAGGAGGTGCTTTAACAACACCATTATTAGATATGCCTACTTTTATTAGTACATATCTTCCTGCGTTAAAAGGAGGATATGATAATCGAAAAATAAAAAAAGGAGGAGAACCTATAAATCCTACCAATATTGATAATTCAGCAGATTTTAATATATTTAGAGATGTACTTACAATTCCTGGTAATGGATTTCAAGCAAGTACAAATATAACTAATGATATGACAACAAGAATATTTAATTATCCATCAACGGAACAAACTGTATCTAGAAGTTTATTTTAAAATTAGAATACTTCTGTAATATTATTAGCGATATTATAAGGTTTATATTTAGTATCTTCTAAATATTTAATATTTTTTTCTTTAAAAGCATAATTTTGAATAGTAATGATCATTTTTCTAGAATGAGAAATAAAATTATAAATTGTTTTTTTAAGTTCTTCAAATAAATTTATTTTATAAATATATATAAATTTATTTGGAATTATTATATAAATTGAATATAATTCTTTAATAATACTAGTTCTTAATGATAAAAAACTAGTAAAATGTATATTTATATCATATCTATCACCTAACATAAATATATATAATTTCATAAATTTTTCAATAGAACCGATAAGATAAATATATTTAGCATTATCAAATATTTTTATAAATCGAATATTTAATAATAATTCGATTAAATAGTTATCATATTTTAAATATTTAATATTTACAGGAAATTTATTTAAAAAATAATTAGAATCATTAAATAATTCATTATCATTAATATCAGTATTAATTAATTTAATTTTATTATTAAAATTATTTTCAATAGTTTTTTGAAAATCATCAATTTTATTAAAATAATAATATCCAATAATAATAATAATAATAATTGAAATTAATATTGAAATACTTTTAGTAGAAATTAAAAAAAAGATAATAGCAAGAATTATTATAGCAAAATAATAATTATAAATAATCATTATATTTACTAATTATTATATTTATTAAATTGAAGCTCCATCAATAAAATAAATAATAAATGATAATATTATAAGAATAATACCCAAATAAAACATTCTATGTTCATTAAAAAATATATTAAGATATCGTTTATAATCATTTGAATTATCTAAAATATTTAAAGTATCATTAATTATATCTATAATAGTTTGAATGGTATTTTGATAAGTTTCTTGAATAGAAAAATTAAAAAAATCATCTTCCGTTTCAATCTCTTTTTTTATATCTCTTTTTAAATTTGGAACTTCTTTTAAAAACTGATTAAATTTTGTTTCAATTATTTTTTCTATTTGATCATTTGAAATATTCATATTTATATACTAATAATTATTTAGATAATATCCATTAAATCACTTGTAGATAATAACATTCTTCTACAGCAATATCTAGTTAATCCTAAATTATCTAAAATTTCTTTTGTATGAATATCGCTAAAATATTTATAATCATCATCGTCGTCTGATTTCTTTTTTTTATCTTTTAATTTTTCCATCTCTTGAATATAATAATCATATTTATCGGCAATAACTTTCGCACAAGTAAAACAACGAATCGGAACTATCATTATTATTTAATATATATGTATAAAATTATATCATTTTTTTTTATATTGCTTTAAATAGAAAAATGGAATTAAACCCTTTTTATAAGATGCATCTTGAATTAAAAGATAAAGTAGAAAAATTATCACAAGGATCAGGGGCTTCTGGTAATTTAGATTTAAGTGATATTATTGTTCGACTCAAGGCATTAGAAACACGTTCTTCTATGGATGCTGAAATAAATAATTTAAAGGATAATATAAATAATTTAGAAATAGTAAATAAGGACTTTAAAGATAAAATTAATTATTTATTTAAAATAGATAATTTAGAAGGACGTATATATAATTTAGAAACTGAACCTAAATATAATGATGAAGTAATGACTCAAAGATTTGAATCTATTGAAAATAATAATTATTTAGAACGAATAAATACTTTAACTAATCGTATTAATAGTATTGAACAATTAACTGCTATTATAACTGATTTATCATATCGTATATCTGAATTAGAAAAACGTCAAGATTTAACCGAACGTGTTAGTGGTTTAGAAGTAGCTTTCGCTAGCTTAAAATCAACATGAATATAATATAAAGCTTTATTATTTTTATTAAATATTAGATATGAAAATTGATATTTATATAATAACAAGCGATCATTTAAAATTAAGATTTAATAGTCTTAATCAACAATTAAATAAATTAAAAGAAATATTAAATAAAAATAATATTAAATATAATTTTCATCAAATTAATAATCCATCATCAATTGATATTGAAAAAAATATTGATAAATATAAACAACTCGTAACTCTTAATAAAGATGAAATTAATGATGATGATTTTAAAACACAAGTTGTTCCTGTTAATACTTCTCAATTATCAAATTTAAATAAACATTTAAAAGCATATGAATTAATTAAAAATAGTGATAATGATTATCATTTTATTATAGAAGATGATATTATTATAATAGATGAATTTATTGAAAATATTAATATATTATTAAATAAAATAAATGAAATTAATTATGATTTAATTTTAACAGGTATTGCCATAAATCAGCCGGGAGATTTAAAATTATTAGATTCATATAATTTTTTTAAAGTATTAATATCAAAATGTTCATATTTTATATCAAAAAAATGTGCTGAACAATTAATAGAATTTTTAAATAAAATAAGATTTCCATTAAAAGTTAGTTTATCATATTTTATTTGGAATAATAAAGATACTATTAAATGTTATGTTTGTAATAAAAATTTATTTTTTGAAGGATCTAAAATAGGTATTTTTACAACTAGTATAAATAATAATAATTTTTTATATCAAAACGGAGAATTTGTAAAACTTACCCAATTAATAGGTGATAAAGAATATATTTCTAATAATGTTATTAAAAATGTTGAAGATATTTATAATAATTCAGGAAAAAATAATCCTGATTTTCTTCATACAGTAGGATTAGCATATTATAAAAATAAAAATTATAAAAAAGCTAAAGAAACATTAATAGAAGCTATTATGATTCTTAAAAAAAATGATGGTTTTATATCTCAACAAAATGAAATTCTTAATAATTGTATTAATATGCATCAATTTGAACAATCTGATATAGATAATGTTTTAAAATTACAAGGAATATATTCATAAAAAATGATTTATTCTAAGAATAAAAACATTAAATTAATGAATAAAGATTTTGAAAGAGTTATGAATCAATCTATAGATATTCTTATTTATGATTATAATAATAAATATCAATTATTAAAAAAAGAAAAATTAGATAAAAATACTATTGATAATATAATGTCAGATTATCAAAAAATAAGAATTAAAGAATTTATTCAAAATTATAATGATATTAAAAAAATTTTTATATAATATCTTTATATTTAGATATTACTGATTTATAATATATTTCTGCTATTTCATATGCCATTTTTTCAAATGGATGTTCATACATATAATTTTTTAAGGTTATATCATTTATTCCTGTTGGATTATCACTATTATAATATGCCACTAATTCTATTCCATTTCTATCTTTATATATAATATTATCTAAATCAGGATTAGCTCTTATTAATGAAACTAATGGTTTATATCTAGAAAATGAATAACCGTTATTTTTCAAATATTCTTTAATTTCTTTTTTATTATATCTCTGATAAATATGAATACTTTCATGAATTAATGTTTTAATTAATTCAATTTCTTCATAATTAATAACATTAGGTGATAAAAATATTATATTAGTTCTTGTATGAGGAAATCCTTCTTCATAATTATTATCAATTAAAGCAAATGTCCAAATATTATTATTATTAAAAAATTTTTCTGCTTCTAATGAACATTTTTTTAATTTTTCTATTTGTTCTAATGTAAAATCTAAACAACTATTAATAACTTTTTCTTTATATTCTTCATTACTATTAACTTTTCTAGCTTTTATATCATATATACTTAAATTTTTGATATAATTATCAATATCATTATTTATAAATAATTTAGTTTCTTCTTTACTTAAAAATTTACAATTAAAATTTTTTTTATTATTATTTATCATAATAAAAATACTAGTTATAATTATTAATATAGCTATACCTAAAAATAAATATATATAATTATATTTTAATTTTAACATTATATTATATATACATAGAAAGATTATTTTGTTTTATTTTTTTAAATATTAAATATTTATCAATATATTCTTTTGTTAATTCATATGGAAATGTTATTAATTTTCCATTATCTGATATATACTTATTCATATTTATATAACTATAAATATTATTAATATTTCTTTGAAGTGTTCTAACACCATCTTCTTCTTTTGTATTATCAATTATATAATAAATCATTTCATCACTTATTTTAACATCTTCTTCTTTAAAATTATAAGAATTATATATTGTTTTTAATAATGAATGTTTAGTTAATTTAAATTTATCTTCACGACTATATTTATTTATATCTATTATAATTATTCTATCTAATAATATAGGATTAATATCATTTATATTATTAAATGTAAATATTATTAATGATTTTGATAAATCTATATCAATTCCTTCAAAATATTTATCACTAAATCTTTCATTTTGTGTAGAATCCGTTATATGTATTAATGTATTTATTATTTCTTTTCCATATTTACTCTCTGATACTTTATCTAATTCATCAAAAAAGAATATTGGATTCATTATTTTACTTTTTATTAATTGTTCTACTATTTTTCCATAATATGAATATTCATATGTATATGAATGTCCTTTTAAATAACTAGAATCTGATATTCCTCCTAATGGAATAAATGCTAATGGATAATTAAGTACTTTACATACTATATCTTTTACAAATTTAGTTTTACCTGTACCCATTGATCCATTTATACCAATTACATAACCATTAGCATTTGGATTTGATATATACTGAGCTAATATTCTTAATAATTGTTCTTTTGTATTATTATGACCATATATATTATCATCAAATTTATTTTTAATATCATTTAAAAATTCAGATATTAATTTATCATCATAATTTATTTTTTTATATATTCCTAATGGTAATTCAATTATTGTTTTTATCCAATTAAATAATTTAGCATATTCAGAAGAGTGTACATTTAATGTTAATAATTCTTCATATTTTTTCATAATAATTATTTTATTTTCAATTGTAGTATTTAATGATAATAATTTAAATCTTAAAGGTTCAATACTATATTTCTTATTTATTATTTTTTCTATTTCTAATATTTCATTTTTCTTATTTATTGGTAATTTTTGAAAATAATTTACTTCTTCTTTTGTATATTTTTCTAATAAATCCTTATATTTTCCTGTATATATTCTTTTTTTATTATTCAAATCTATATTCATTATTATTATTATTATTAAGTTTATTTATATATATATTTTCAGGTTTTTTAAAATAATATTTATAAGCATCTAATCGAGTATGTTTAAATATATTATATAATATTAAATATATCGCTATTCCTGTTAATAATAAACCTAATAATAATATTTTAGGAAATTGATTATTATTATAATGATATAAAAATATACAAAATAATATTATTATTATTATTATACATATAAGAAATTTAATATAAAAATTTATAATTATTTCTCTACTTATTATATTATAAGCTTGTACATTTCTATCATATATATAATTATTATATTGTAAATTATTACTGAATTCTTTTTGACTATCTAATTCATATTTACTTGTAAAATCCACTATTTTCTTTGTATTTTTATTTAATAAATACAAATTTACATTTAATTTAAATACACTCATTTCTTTTCTAAAATTATGTATTGTTTCTTCTAATGTTTCAGTTGAAGCACCTAAATCATTTATTATTTTTATTACTATATATGGTTCTTTAATTACTTTTTCTGATATATATGGAATACTATATATATAATTATTATTACTATTATCTGGAATAAAATCAAAATAATTTCTAATACTAATATCCTCTATTATAGGTTGTTTATTTATTTCTTCTAATATTTCTCCTTTATTATTATATCTTGTATATTTATTAGATAATTTATATGGTTTATATGTAATATTACATATATCTTTTCCTTCACCATTACATTCATATAATCTTAATTCATTAAATGATGTTTCGTTTATTCTTTCTCTTTCTTTAAGTAATATAATATCATTATTATCAGGACTTGATATAATAATTTTATTATTATAGATTTTATAAGTAAAAGTTTTAGGTAATAATATATTTTTATAAATATCTATATTTGGTTCATAATATCTATCTATTCCATCTATTTTTACATAAAATGGAGAACTATATACAAATATATCTGCTATTATATCATTTTTAGGTTTTATATTAATAAAAGAAATTCCTTTAGATATATAATAATATGGTATTATTGAATTATTAGTTATTATATTTCCTTTATAATCAATACAATTAGCTGATGTATTATTATCATTACATCCAAATTTTTCAAATATTTTTAATTCATTATTAGAATAATTCCATAATAATATAATAATAATTAACATAATTATAAATAATACAAGAATTACTAAAGGTTTTGTATCATTTTCAAATAAATTATAAGTTATTATAAATGAAATTATTACTAAAAATATACTTATATAAAATAAAATATTAAACCAATTATTTTTCTTATTTTGATAATATTTAGCTTTAAATACATTTATAGAATAATTTGTAGCTTTATTTGATTTATCATTTTCTTCTAAATTTTTTTCATATATTTTTTTATATTCTAATTGTTGTTCTACATAATATGTTCTATCTTTAATAAGTGTATCTGTTTTATCATCACTATTTTTATCAATAGGAGTAAAATAATTAATATTAAAATTTTTAATTATTTGTGATAATTCATTAACTTTATTTATAATAATATCATTATTATTATTAGAAGCTATTATTAAATTATAAATATTTGTAAAAAAAACATAATTCATAAAATAATTAAAATTATTAAAATAATGTTTATTCACATTTTCTATAAATAATATTAATTTTGATGGATCTAATATATCATTTAATATTTTATTAAAATAAGATTCATCATTTAATTGATTATTATATATTAATTCATTATTTATAAAAATTTTTAATAATTCTTCTTTAACTTCTAGATTTGGTCTTATTATAGAAAAATAATAATTTATTTCATTATAATTAGCAAAATTAAAATTATAATAATTATTTTCTAAAAAAAATATTCTTTTATTTTTTTCATCATATATAAATTTTATAGGATATCTTAATTTTTCTTTTTCTGTTAATTCTACATATCCTTTAATATTATTCATCAATATAGAAAAAAATATAAATAATTTAGCTGTATTTAATCCAAAATTATTTAAATCTAATCTATTTATATTTAAATTATTTAAAAATTTTTCTTTATCATATATATTAACATTATCACTTTCATATATTGATTCTAATTTTTGATTTATATTTAATATTTCATTTTTATTATCCATATTTACAAATGTTTGAATTAATGTTTGTTCTATTTTTTTTATAACTTTTATTATTATTATTCCATCTGCTCCTCTTAATTTACTTATTTTCATTTTTCTTTCAGTTATATTTGATAAAAATGAATTACCTCCACCTCCTCCTCCTGTATTTGGTGTTGAACTTGATAAAGATGGTATATTTGTAAAACTAACTCCATTTCCAGCATCTATACCTCCTTTTCCTCCATTATCATTTGATTTCCAATTAGCACCTCCTCCACTAGATCCATATCTATATAATTTATAATTAAGATCTTTTAATTCAGATGATATAGAATTTGGTAATTTTATTCCAGTATAACCATTTATATCATCATTACATATTTTTATTTTTTTATTATTTAAATCATATGATATACATCCACCTTTACCATAATTTCTATTAATTGAATTAATAGATCCTGAAATTCCACCAATAGCATTTATTATTTTTTCATTATTTTCTGATACTACAGTTGCTGTTGAATAATTTAAACCAAAATTTTCATTACTATTATTATATTTAAAATAATTATCATTTATAATATATTCTTGTTTATTTTTTGTTATTAATTTAATTTCTATTTTAGTATCTTGACTTCCTATTAATTTAAAATAATATTTTTCATTTTGTTTTAAATTTTCTCTTTTAAAAGTTTTTTTATTATTATTTTCAACATTTAACCAATAAGAATTATAAGTAGGATTTTTATTATAATAAATTAAATCTGATTTAAATAAATTATTTTTTATATCATCATCATTATAAAAAAATATAATAGCATATTTAGGTGATTCTATTATTATTTCTATAGAACAATCATAAGGTACGAAAAAATAACTATTAATATTAATAGTATAACTTCGATTAATATTTATAAAATTATTATTATTATTTAAACAATCTTCACTTAATGGATTTTCTAAACATTGATTTTTTAATATTGGATTATTAATAATTGTACTATTAATATCAATATCAGTTAAATAATTTAAATTAGTTATTTTTTGTTCTATTTTTTTTATTAAACCTTTTAATATAATATCATCATCATTCATATTCATTATATAATTGTTTTTTTCATTGAAAATATCATTAATAAGTCCTTCATATAATATAAATTTAAATCCTCTAATATAATTATTATCTGTTACATAATAACCTCCTGAACCAACTTCTAATGTTAATAATGTATCTTTCTTAATTTCTAATTTTTTATAAATAACAGTTCCTCCATCTCCTCCATTTCCATTATAATAACCTCCTGCTCCACCACCACCTACCGCAAATATTTCAATATTTATATTTCTATTATTTATATCATTATTAGTTAAAAGATATTTATCTTTAGTATTTGTTAATATAAAATATGAATATTTATCATTATCAATTTTAGGTAATATATATTTTCCTTTAAAATTAATAAATTTATTAACATTTGGAAATGATATAATAGTAGATGACATATTATTATTCTATTTAATAATAATTTTTATTATATTTACTCCAATAATATTTATAATAATCCATTCTAGTTATAGAACTAATATTTGTAAAAAATTTGATTACTAAAAATAATATTATAAATATTACTAATATTATTACAAAATATAATATGTTTTCATTTAAATAATATAATAATATTCCTCCTATTATTGTTACTAATATCATTATAAATAATTTTACTAATGCTAATTTATAATAAACATCCATCAATATTATATGAGAATAATTATTTAATTTAGCATCATATAATTGAAATTGTTTATCTTTATTCGTTTCTTTATCCATTTTATTTTTAAATGCCTTAACAGCATTTTTATATATAACTGTATTATCTATTAAATAAATATTATTGAATTTATCATATATAAATTTATTAATATTATTATTGTATAAATTTATTAATGTTTGTAAATCTGTATGTATGTCTTTATCTAATTCTATTTCTTTTGTTATTAATATCATAACACCATTACTTCCTGTTTTATCATTAGAACTATATATACCACCTATACCATATGATCCTGGATTATTAAATTTATTTATAAATACATCTTGATTTATTAGAGTATTTCCTTTACTACCATAATAATAACTACCTTTAGAATATGATAGTAAAATATCTAATATTTCTTTAATATTGGAATCATTTATATTTAAATTATCATAATAATTTTTTAATGTTAAATAATTATTATTAATACTATCATTATTATAAAATACTTTAATATTATCTATATTATCTAAATTTGTTCTAGATTTAGTTTTAATATTATCATTTATATATAATAAATTTGAATTAAATGTAATTGAATATTTATTATTTTCAGTTAAATTATTTGAAATAAAATCACTATCATATATATTTATAGTACCACCTAAACCATCTTTATTATTTGTAGCATTTTCACCTGGTTGAATTAAAATTATATTAGTATTATCATTCTTATATAATATAAATTCTGAAGTATTATTTATAAATGTTATTTTATATTTAGTTTCATTATAAGTAAAATTTGTTATATTATAATCATTAGTAAAATTAAATATTTCAAATTGTTTTGTTTCTTCTTGATCTGTAAAATATTCTTTATAACTATAATATTTTTCATAATAATTAATAATAAATATAGTTAATAATAATATAACAATCATTAAAAATAGTTGTGGTATTGAATTTAATACACTAACATTTATTATTATTATTATAAATACCCATAATACAATTATAATTGTAATTATAATACTAATTATACTTAAAATATTTATTGTTTTTTTTAAACTTTCTTTTCCATCCATAAATGCTTTTTTAGATTTTATAAAATTATGTTTTTGTATATTTTTATCATGAAGTTGATCATATTCAATTATTTTATTATTAAAATATAATTTAAATTCATTTTGTTCTAAAAAAACATTATTTGTTATTTCAATTTTATCTGTTATTGTTTTTATATCATAATTAAATAATTTTAAATTAGTATATATTTTATTTATAATAGCATTTGATGTATAATCTAATTGATTATATTTATTATATAATATTGTATATATAATAGAATTTATTCTAATTATTTGAAAAATTCCTTCAATCACATTTATATTTATTTTAAAATCTTTTGAAGGAATATCTAATATATATGATATAATCATTATTAAAAATGTATAATAATTATTATCATAATATGTATTAGGAATTTCAGTCTTTATATCATTAGTTAAATCATACAATATATCATTTTCTTTAATAATTAAGATTCTTTTTTTAACACTTAAAAAATTATTATCATCTAGTAATTGATGATAATTTGTTTTATTTAATGGTTCTAAAAAATATTTTGAATAATTATATCCTATGATATTACTATCAATATCATTAAATTTATCATAAATAATTATTTTAAGATTATTATTAGTTACTGTTATTTCTTCTTTTGTTATATCATCTATAAATAATATTTCAATTCTTGATATAGTAGAGCTATCTGTTATTAATTTAATATTATTACTAATTATAAAATATATTCTTTGTATGATATATGATATACTTAATAATTTAACTAAATTATCTTTATTAATAAACATTTCAATCTTTTTTATATAAGTGTCATTTAAATGTATATTAGCATCATGAATAAATGAATTATTAATAATTTTTGATATATTAAAATTATTAATATTAATAGGATCATTGCTATCCTTTAAATAATTAATAAAATCTAATTTATTATTGTCATAATTTATAAATAATGTTACCATTTTTTTTATAACAGATGGATTATTATTTACTATAGTTGCTATAGCATAATTTATAAATGATAATATAAAAACACCATCTTTTCCTTTACTTCCTGTAAATTTAGAATTTTTATCAATTAATATACTACCACCTTGACCTCCACAACCATATGTCCCATAATTAGGTGAATTTAAATCATTAATACCATTGGCTCCATAATTATAATTTATTTCATCTTTTATAAATTGCCAATAACCAGTATTTCCACCATTTGAAAGTGTATTGTTATTAAGTTCTATATTTTGATCTTTTTTATAATAGGCATATAACTTAAAATTAGTATTATAATAACCTTTTTTACCACTTATCCATTCATTTGTATTTGAAAAAAACCCTACATTAGTAGGATTAACTTTAGATAATTTTATAAAATTATTACCTCCTAATTTATTTATAATAATATTTCCAACACTTGATATAAATGTACTTCCAGCACCTCCTCCTTGAAGATTTGCTGTATTATCTACTGAAAATAAATATGGTGTATAATATCTTTTTAAAAATGAACTAACAGTTACATATCTATTAGTTGTTATTTGAAGAATAAAACCATTAGCACCACCTTGTAATCCTAAATAATTTTGATTTATTTTATCTTCTAATAATCTATATGTAGCATCTGGATTTGAATTATAATAAATATTTGTATTTTTTTTTACATTATTAATACTAATAGTATCTATTAAACTATTAATATTATTAATATCATTTCTTTTATTAAAATCATATATATAATAATTATTTTTATTTGATGGTGATAAAGCATAATCTATATCAAATAATGAAGTCCAGTCAATACTATCGGATGATGATGATATTCTTCTATTTGGATAACAAATAATAGATATAATTTCATCATATTCTCCTGCCGTATATGTATAATTAGTACCTATATCGGGTACATAAATAATATTTATATTTCCATTATTATTAATTCTAATAAGTCTTGTATAATTTGGATTATTAAATTCTTTAAAACGAAATGATTTAAATTTTTTTAAATAAAAAATAAGTTCAATTGTTCTATTTGTATTTTCATATATATCTATTCTATTATTTTTATTATTGTTTAATGTTACAATATCTATTATATTTGCTACAGTATTATCAACATTAATAGGTCTATTCCAATTTCTTGTTTTATATCTATCTATTGTAGATGATGATTTATAAGTATTGAATAAATTATCATTATAATAAATAATATAAAATGAAGAATTTAATATTATTTGATTTAATATATTTGTAAACTCATTTGAATATTTTTCTAAATCTGTAATTATATCACTAGATTTTCCAGGAATTATTAAATAAGATCCTATACTTAATTGATTAGAAATAATTGATGGATTTGAATTTAAATTATCTATATATAAATAATTACCACCATTTCCACCTTTACCATATATTATACCACCATTTCCACCTGCTCCACATGTAAATAATTGATAATTTTTAATAGGATTTTTAACTCTTAATATATATGATACTAATTTAGTATCATCATCATCAGGATCTAAAACATAATAATTATATTTAATATTATTTTCTTCATACAAACCTATATTAATATAGGAATCAAAATTTTTATTAACCCATTTTTCTACAATAGGTATAGTATTTTCAAAATTAGTATATTGATATGACATCTATTATTATAATAAAAAAATAAATATTAAATACAACATCTATAATAGTAAGATTTACCACTATTTTCATTATATCGTGTTATTTCTACAACATCAAATTGTTTAAGTCCTATCCATTTAGCTATAGTATCATTATGTAAAATAATAGGCATTTGTAATTTATTTTTACACATATATTTTTCCATAATTTCTTTAGCTTCATCTAAACTTAGTTTTCTATGTTTTGGTACTAATTCATGTTTAGTTGGATTAAATAAGAGTTCATTCATTTGAAAATATTGAAGCATACCATTTTTCTTTTGTAAAATTTTATCAATTGTTGATAATTGAGTTATAGTAGGTGTTGTTAATATATCATTATTAAATACAATTATAATATTATATTTACTATTAAATTCTTTTAAATAAGCATCTAATTTATTTTTATATTCTTTAAAATTTGACATTAATAAAGTTCGTAAATTTTTTGTTAAAGCAAATATTATTGCTGTATTATTAGTATGAAAATTAATTAAAATATTATCATTATAAAAAGATTCTCTATCAACATCTATTTCATGTTCTTCAAATTCACTAATATCATCACCTCTATCTACATGAAGCATTTCTTTAAGATTTTCAATAATAGTATCTATTTTATCTATTTCCATTTATTATTTTATCTTTCTTTTATTTATATATCATTTTTTTTCAAACAATAAACATAATTCTTTTACTCCATCTTCTAAAAATAAATCAGTTGGTATACTTCTTAAATCTAATATACGATATTTAGAATTATAATATAATGATTTTAATAATTTTGTATCATCAAATTCATGTCCATATATTAAACTAGATTTTTTACTCTTATATGGTAGTGCCCATTGTTTATTTCCACTAAAAAATGTAGGTGATTCTATATAAATTCTTGTATTTCTATCTTTTAAATTACTATACCATAAAGAATATGATGATGACTGTTCTATTTTTTCTATCATTATTTCTACGTTATGTCTTTCTACAGCATTTGGATTTATATGAGTTTTATGTCCTAACGCATCAATAGCATATAATTTATTAGATGATATATCATATAATAATGGATGAGTATGTTCCCATGTTAGTATTGATAAATCATCTATTTTAGGAAATATATTAAATGTCATGGATTGAGAAGAATCTCTACTACTACTACTTGAAGAAGATTTTGATGAACTACCACCTTTAGATAAACTAATTTTAATATCTCTATTTTGTGATAATAATCTAGATTTACGCCAAAACAAATTATTTTTACGTATATTTGTTATAGTTGTTCCATATCCATAATATCTAAATAGTTTAAAGTTAGAAAGTAAATTATGTTTTTTTAAATATAATTTAAGAAGAACATGTAATAATATCTCATGTTCTCTACAATCTCCAAAAAATATATTACGTATATTTGTATCAGTTAAACCTTTTGTATATAAATAATTAAATGATTCTTTATCAAAACATTTTTGAACATATAATTTATTTAAAAAATTCCAATATTTATGTAAATAAATCTTAGATGTATTTAATCTTAATTGTATCCATTGTATTAATTTTTCTATTACATTTTCCATTAAATAATCAAATGTAATAGGTTCATAAACATCATCCCATAAATTTAATATTTTTAATATATCAATATAATAATTAATATCATTAATATCAACTATAAAATTAGCAACTCTACCATTAAATTCTATATTATTATATAATTTTATAGATTGTGTTCTAGAAATATCATCTAAATTATATTCAGTAGCATATTTATCTAAAAAATCTAAAATTGATCGTCTGTCTTTTATATATATTTTAGAATCCATTTTTTCTATTAATACAAAATACAAAAAATATTTTGTATTATTTTAATTTTTTCTTATTATTCTTCCTCTAGTTTAAATGTTGCTTTATCTTCTTTCCATAATAAAGCAACATCTGATAATAATTCTTTTGAACTTTTAACAACGCCATGTTCTTCATTTTCAGCTTTAAGTTCAGCCATTTTTTTCTTCATATAAATATTCCATAAACTGGGTTTACGTGTTGATTTTTTTTCATCATCTGATTTTTTTGATTTTTCCTTTGGTTTAGCGGTATTCTCTTCTTCTACTTTTTTATCTACTACCTTTTTCTTTTTAGTTCCACTATTACCTTTACGAACATCTTTCAATTCTTCATTTATAATTTTACCAATATTTTTTCCAATCTCAGATGATGAAAATTTACCACCAGATTCTAGTGATGTTAAACTAGATGTTAATAATTCATCAAATTTCTTAAGAATAGAAGCTTTAATATCGGCAATATTTTCCATTATTGACTAGAATATATATTATATAATAATAATCATTTTTTATTTTATTTTATAAAAAATTAAGACATATCTGATAATTCATTTTCATTTTTAAATCGTAATCCTTTCCATCCAATTTTAGCATCATAAATACCATATAATTTTTCAATATAGGATCTTAGCTGATTTCTATCAGGTATTTTTTTCCCTTTATTGATATTTTTATTGGCCCATTGTTTAAAATCATTATAAATTTCCATTAATCCTATTTTTTCTTTATAGGCGGAATCAATAATAATATTATCATTCATATATTGACCAACAATATCATTATTATTTCTATATTTTTGTGTGGCATTAATAACTTCACGAGGTTCATTAATTTTATTAGGATTTAAATTTTTATGTCTTTCTATTAACATTGATAAGAAAGCATCAACACATCTTTCTAATTTTTCACTTAATTGTAAATCCATAGGAAATTCATTAGCTTTATTAGGATCAGGATTTTCACAAAATCTTGATGAAAATTCAATAACTCTAATTCTTCTAAATGTACCACCATCACAGCCTACTTCAGGTAATTCATTACAAGCTAAAATCATTTTAAATTGAGGTTTAAATTCATATGGATCTTTATATAATCCTCTAGTTAAAATTCTATCATTACCTGATAATTCTTTCATTAAACCAACATTAATTTTATCATTTTCACTAGGTTCTTGGAGAACAGCAAATCTTCTACCTTTAGTTCTTTCTAATTCACTTTGTGCTGAATTAGAAGCGGCACGTTTTTGTGTAAGTAAAGCAATAGGAAGAGTAGAATAATAATCACTCATAGTTTTTTGAATAAAATCTAATAATCTTGATTTACCATTACTACCATCTCCAATAAATACATAAAATCGTTCTTGTGCTATACTTCCATCAATAGCACATGTAAGAATATCTAATACATAATTTCTTAATACTTCATTAGTAAATAATTTACTAAAAAACGTATTAATTTCAATTATTTCAGGTAAAGATGGATCATATGGAATATAATTTTTATTAGTAGATAATGAAATATAATCATCAGGCATACCTTCTCTAAAAATATGTAATTTTAAATCATATACACCATTATCAAATCCTAATAAATAAGAACGATTATCTAATAATTCTTCAAATTTTTCATCTATAAATAAACATTTACATTCTTTCATTACACTATCTTTAAATCCTGATGTTTTTAATTTTAAACTAATTTTACTAGCAGATACTGCTTTTTTATTATAAATTTCTTTTTGACCTTCATCACTTGTACTCATTATCATATTATTATAATAAATACCTCTTTCCATAAATTTCTTACAGATATCTTCACTTAATGCTTTTCTTAAATTTAATCCTTCTCTTGTTTTTATCCATCTATGTGAATTTTTATCATATTTATACCATGTTTCCTTATTAATTGCTTTATATTCTCCTTTATAAATACCTTGAACTACTTTAGCAACATCATAATGAGCTCCTTCACTTCCAATAGCAATATCAATTAATGGAATAATTGAATTATTAATAATTTCATTATATTTTTGTAAATTATCTTGTTTTGCCCACCATCTAAGTGTTCCCATACTTAAATGTTCTTTTCTCATTTTATCCCATAATTGTTGACATTCGCCTTCAATATAAGTACTACTAATTTTAGAAAATTCTATCCATGTATTTAATAATCTATAATCAATATTTCTTAATGCCCATCCTAAATTAATCCAATCATTATATTTATCAGCACGACTATGTGATAAACATTCAATAACTAATTCTTTAGCCAATATATAATCATCATCATTAGTATAATTTTTTGTAATATTAGTAAGTTTAGCAGAAAATATATTATTATCTAATTTATCTTTTTGATGTTTATCAATAGATGGTAATACATGTCTAATATATTCTTCAATATCAATTTTTTTATCTTCTAATATTTCAGTAACAGGAATATTTGTTTTTCGCATAGAAAATAATTTAATAAAATCTATTTCTTCTTTAGCTGATCTGGCATATGAAAGAGATTCAGATTTATTATCTTTATATTTATAAATTTTCGATACTCTATATGTTTCACTTTCAGGTTTTTTACTACCATACATTTGCCAAGGACTAGCACTTATAATTGCTTTATCTACAATATCTTCAGGAACATTACAAATATCAGGAATATTAAAAATTTCATTAGCTTTATCTAATATTTTTTTTCTAATAAAATGTTGAATATTATTATTAGTAATAATATGTGGAAATATAATATGAATTCCATCTTTTATTTTATTTCTAAATAAAATTGGTGATGGTTTTTCCATAATATAAGCAATATTAGCTTCATCACTTATATTCAAATAAGTATTTAAAATTTTAAAATAATAATCGATTATCTTATCAATTATATTATCATTATATTTTCTAACTAATGGTTTTGTTTCTCCATCTGTATTTATTTCTTGACTAAATCTAAAATCTAAATCTACACGTATTGGACTAGGATCTAATGGTTTTTCAGTTAAATATAAATGAATACCATTTGTGATAGCTAAAGCATATAAATTTAAAAATTCATCATAATTTTCATTAGGAACATTAATAGCAAATTTAGGATTTCCAATATTTGTATTAGTATATGGTTTGCCTTTTTCTGATTTATATTTATTTATAAATAATTGTAGTTCATTTTTAGCTGCCATATTATATTAATTTTATATTATAAATTATAATCAATTTTTATTTTTAAATATTTCATTATAAGCAGAAGATTATGAAATTTTGTACTCCTACTGTTTCTGGTAAAAATAAATCTGTTTGTTTTAGTAAAAAATCTTTACTTCTTATTATTAATGCGTGGAATACCTTTAATGTAAGTAATCATATTATATATAATTCAAAAGATAGTATAAATACACTTATTAATAAAATTAATGAAAAATTTGAAAAAACTATTAATAAAAAAAATATTTATTGGGCATGGACTGATATTCTTAAAGAATATGCTATTAAAACTGGTAATACTAAAATTGAAAATGATATGAAAACCATAGAAGATAATGAATTACGTCCAGCACAACCTGCTGATTGGGTAGATAATCCTATTGAATGGTTATCTAATTTTGATATTGAAAAAGTATTAAAACAATATGAAAATATACCTAGTTTTAAATATAAATTTCATGGAGTGTTTTCAATAGATTTTGCTAAAAAAATAAATAATACATGTGTTTATTCTAAATCATATTGTAATATTAATATTAAACATTTAATGGATACTTATAATATTAAATATTTTGGATTTATTACAAATCTATCTAAACATAATGAACCTGGTACACATTGGACTTCCTCTTTTTTTATATTTGATCCTACTATACAATCATATGGTGGTTATTATTATGATAGTACTAGTGCTAAAATGCCTAATGATTTAATAGAAGTTTTTAATGATATAAAAAAACAAGCTGAAAATATTTTTAAAAAACCTTTTAATATTTATATTAATAAAAAACAACATCAATATAGTAATACAGAATGTGGTGTATTTTCTATAACATTTCAAACAAGATTTTTATTATTATTAAGAAAAAATAAAAAAACAGCTACATTTGATAAAGTTATAAGTCATCCAGATTTAACAGATAATAAAATGAAACAATTAAGATTTAAATTTTTTAGACCTAATATTAATTATTTACAAAAGATTTAAGTTTTAATTATTATTCATTATTATTAAATGAATTGTGATAATTTATATCAGGCTGCTTTAAAAATGCTTAATGATAAATATAAAATAACTGAATATCCAAAAGAAAAATTTATTTCTATTTTTAATAATACATATTTAGAAAATAATATAAATTCATCTACACCAAATAATGAAATTAATAAAATAATTTTAGTAAAAATAAAAAATGATATTAGTAATATCAATGAACAAAATGAACCTGATAAAGAAGTTATTATTGAAAGTAAATTAAAAGAACTTGAAAATATCAGAGCTAGTATGAATTTATTATCACCTCCTACATTTGAATCAAATGATATAGATACAAATAATTTATTTAATAATAAAGATAATAATATAATACCAAATATACAAATAACTAATCAAAATCCTATTAATAATAATACTTTTAAGACATTTATTATAAATACTAGTAAAAATAATTTTAAAGTTACACCAAATATAAATATTAAAAATAATCTTATTTATCCATGTTGTATTTGTTTACCATATGATATTAAAAAAATAACACCTTATATATTATTATCAATTAGTGATGGTTTAAAAAATATTAATTATACTTATATTAATACTATAAGTAATGAAAGTAACTGGGATATATGGAAACCTATAACAGATAATTATAATGAAATTAATTTAAATAATAATTGGATTATTTCATTAATAGATTACAGAGGTAATAATTTGGATTTTAATCATTATTATTATAATATTATAGATGTTTTAGAAAATAATAATACATTTTCTATCAATATAAATAATAATTATATTAAATTTCAAGTAAATGATAAAATTAAAATTATTAAAGAAAATGGTACATTTATAGATAATATTATTGTAGATATTAATAATAATAAACTTATTATTAAAAAAAATAAACTAATTTATGATGATTTTATTAATTCTTCCATATATAATTATAATAATAATATATCATTACTATTTAAATATCAATTAAAGCACTAATGTTAATATAACTAAAAATGTAGCAATTGTAATTGTTAATATATCTAATTTATATTTTAATTTTATTTTTTCATTTTTTGATAATTTTGTTCTAAGAGGTTCAGATGCTGTATTTAATATTAATAAATAAATCAAATATGTTATAATTAAGGTAATTATAACATGACCAAATATACTTGTTGAATTTATATGCATATTTAAATAATTAAAAACTATTCGTAATCTAAATACATCTATATTTACAACAAATACCATTATAAATAATAATATTACATATGAAATAGCATAATAATATATAGCTTTTTTTATATTTGAAACTATATCTCTATCTATAAAATAATAAACTAATTGTAATGTAAATAATCTTAATATAATAATAACAACTACAAATATTAATTTATCATATATATTAATTGCTAATTCTTTTTCTGGATCTAAATCATTATATTGAACATTATCATAAAAATTATTTTTAGCTATCTCATCAGTAGATTCTTTTACATCATTATCATATTGATATAATATTTTTTCAAATAAATTATTTCCTTCATTATCTATAAAATTTTTAAGAACTTCTTCTTTATCTATACTATCGCTTACTAAATTACTAGTTTTAAGTTTTTTATAATGATTCTTTATATCATTTATTTTATCATTTATTTTAACAAAATTATTTTTTTTTGTTACATTATCTATTCCGTCATTTAATTTTTTTATATTAACTGGCAATATATTTTCTTTATTTTCAGTAATCTTATTTATTCTATTCTTAAATTCTTCTAGTTTTTTTCCTCCTCCCTTCTTTTCTTCATCATCTTTATCATCTTCATTTTCCTCTTTATCATCTTTGCGGTCTCTATCATCTCTACGATCTCTATCATCTCTACGGTCTCTATCATCTCTACGATCTCTGCGATCTCTATCGTCTCTATCATCATATTGTCTTCTATCTCTTCTATATCTTCCGTCTATATCATCATTTCTATAATTAGCATTTCTTATATTATCATTATATGTTTTCTTTGTATCATCTATACCTTTTTTAATAGATTCATATGTATTTTTTATATCTTTCAATATATTTTTATAAATATCTATTAAATTTTCAATTTCTAAAACATATTCTTCAAAATCGTCAATTATTGTTTTAGGATTTCCTACTAAATTTATATATTCTTTTTCATCTATTATTATCTTAAAATCTTTCAATATTTGTTTCACATCTCCATTATTTATTTCTTTATATTCATTTAAACTTTCTATAGTAGTTTTTAAAGTTTTAATATTATTTTTAATAGTTTTTAATATTTGTTGTTCAGTTGAACCAGATTTAAGATTTTCACTATTTCTTGAATTAGATCCTATACCATATAATGCCATTTCATCTTTTACAGTTGTTAAATTTTTATCTATTAATGTACTAATCTTATTTAAATTATTTAAAAAATTACGATCATTAAAATCTATTTTAAAATCTCCTAATATACTTTCTGTATCAAATAAAAAATTATCTAATTTTGTTTTATCTTCTGTATTAATTCTAGGTAAAAAACTTAATTCATTTAATTTAGTAAAATATACATCTTCTAATTTTTCTATATTTAAACTCTTAAATAATAATTCTATTGTACCTATTATTGATAAATCTTTAATTAATTTTTGAATTTGTGGTGTTGTATCTGTTGATTTTTTAGTATCATCACTATTTGTAGTTTTTTCTGAATCATTAGTTATATCTGAAGTTTTTATATTTATATCCGTATTTGTTGTTCCTCCTTTATATTCTATTTGTTTATATTTTTTTAATGTTAATAATATTTCAATAGCATTTATTCTAATTACTTCTTTTTGTAATGTTATTGTATTTATATCTGTATTTATTATTAATTCTTTTAATATAGGTAAAATAAATGAATATAATAATTTTATTATTAATTCATCACTATTTTTTAATATATAATTATCATATACTTCTTTAGATATATTATATAAATCATTATAATTAATTTCTTTTATTGAATTATTTTTTAAAAGTTTTGATAACATATTTATATCTATATTAATATGTAATTTTAGTTTATTTATTATAGGATTTTCTCTAAAATTAACTAATTTTAATATTAAATTATCTATCTCTAAATTATCCTCTGTTTTTAATTTATATCTATATATTATTATTACTGATTTTATTAATTCTATTATTTTAATATCAATATCATTTATCTTTTCTTTATATTTTTCTAAACCAAAATATATATATAATAATGATAAATAATTATATAAACTAATTGATGTATATAATGTACTTATTAATAATATACCATAATAAGATAAAAATATATATTTATTTTCTGTTATCTTTAAATTTGTTATATTTTCTAAAGGTATAAAATGATAATTATCTATATTTATTAATAATCTTTTATCTTCCACATATTTATCATCTGTTATTATCTCTTCTATCTCATTATTAATATAAAATTTATATATTAATGGTTTTGTTAAATCAAAATCTAAATAATAAAAATAACGTGCCATTATAGCATATAATCCATCGTAATTTGGTTTATTTAATAATTTTATAAATAATTCTTCCTCAATTTTATTTAAAGTAATTGTTATTATAGGCTTATTTTTATCAGATATTTTATATGGATGTATCTTAATATTAGGAATTGAATAATCTTTATCATTTATTTTAAAATAAATGATTTCATCTGTATTTGTTATGAATTCTACTAGAATTAATGATAATAAATCATTAAAATTATCTATAATAATTGATTTATTGTATGAATAATATCTTATAAAATTTATTAAATAACTAATATCATGTTTATAACTACTATTTTCTGATATAATTATATTTTCATTAAATAATATATAATCTTTTTTTCTTATAAATTCATCTAATTCTTCTTTTAATTCTTGTGAAGTTTTATTTATTTTTATTTTACTATTATTTATTTTTATTTTGATATTAATATCTTCTAATTCTATTTTTTCATATATCGGATAAATAAAATTTAAATTTAAATATTTTTCTATTTCTATTTTATTTATATAATAATTCTTTATAAAACAATTCCTATTTTTATTAAATTCATTTATATATTTCTTATAAATTTTTTTTGTTTCATTATATATTTCTCTTAAATTCTTTGTATAATCAAATATTTCTTTTTTATAATATGTGTAAATACCTATTATAAAATATAATTTAAATATTGAATTTATTTCAGCAGGTTTATCTAATTCATTATAATAATATTTCAATATTTCATTAAAATTAATTTTATAATAATATCCTCCTGATGATTTTAATCCATTTTTTAATTTATTTTCTATCATTTTTAAATCATTATCATCTTTTATTTTTATTTTTATGTTAGTCATTATTTTCTCTATTAAATCATTAGTATCAGTTGATTTTATTATAATACGAGCTGACTCATTGTATAACTTAATAGCATAATCATATATTTTTTTATATTCATTATATAATTTATCTGATGTATCTAAATTATATACATCACCATTGTTTATAATATTTTGTAAAATATCTATAACTTTATCATTATTTATTTTTTTAGATGTTGTATTTAGTGTATCATTTTTTATATAATAAAATAATCTAGCATATATTATATCATCTTCTATTTCGTCTTTTTTATTAGTACTAGAATCATTTAATTCATACCAATCATTATTTATATCTTTAACAAAACACGTATAATGTTGTCCGCTTAATTTAACAAACAATTTTAATGTATAATTATTATCATTTATTATAATATTATTATAATTTATTATACTATTATAAAAGTCTCTATTATCATTATCATTATCAATAGTTGGATTAACTAATTCTATATATATTTCATCTTGATATGTATTTGTATAAAATGTATAATTTTCATTATTTTTTATACCTTCATTTTCTAATATATTTCTCAAATATTCTATTTTATTTTCTTCTTGTATTTTGCCAAATATTTGATCAATATATTTATTTAACGTAGTAATATTATTATATTCATTACTTATAATATCATAATATTTACTTAATATTTCTTTTTTATTTTTTTTTTCGTTTATTAATTCAGAGTTATCTTCTTTATTTATATCAAATATACTATAATTTATATTACTAATATATTTTATTTCACCACATGTAAATATTATATTATTAAAATCTAATCTTTTATTATTTATATAATTATATGTATTTACTTTTAATAATTTATTATTTATAGCTTCTTCATTTTCTTTTGTTTTATGACTATTACTATAAACTATATATGTATCTGATTTATTATATTTAAATTTATAAATATCTTCATTAATATTATAAACTTTGCGATATTCAATAATTGGTAATATATATTCTGTCATATATTGACTAAAATCACTCATAATACCTATTTTTAATTCACATTCTTCATTTTCTTTTTTATAAGCATTATTAATTTTATCATAAAAAGTTGTATCTTCTTTATATTCTAATATTAAATTATAAATATTTAAATAAAAAAATTTTAAATTATTTTTTGATGGATTAAATAATGTATTAATAATATTTAATTTATTATTTTTACTTTCTTTTTCATATAATAATTTAACAAAATTTGAATTATATTTAATTAGTGATAATACAACATTTCTATAACATATATTTATTCCAGGATTCAAAAAACCTAAATTTATTTTAATATTTTTATAATTAATAATATCATTTAAAGATTGATTAATTATTTTTGTAGATTCATCTTCTATTTTATATTCATTAAATACTTTAATTTCATCATATGATGAAGTTAATATTTCATTATAATTCTCAGGATAATCTGGAAGTAATATATATTCTCTTTCAGATATATATTTATAATTATATTTTTTATATTTATCCATTATAATTAATATATAAATTATAATTAAAAAAATAATAGGTATTATTGTAATTTCGCAATTGTTATTAATTCTTTATTATTATAATTATCTTTTAAAATATCTTCATACTTAATATAATCAATATCATCATCGTATAATTCTTTTAAATATTTTAGTGTTTTATCTTTTATAGTATTTGATTTAGATAAATCTAATTTATATAAAGTATCTTTATTAAATTTATCATATATATTATAAATCATATAACATATATTTGTAATATAATACATTATATCTTTATGTACTTTATTATTATGACTATTTAATAAAATAGGTTCTAAAAATATAATAAGTTTTTCATCTATTTCTTCTTTTTTATCTATTTTTAATTGATTATTTTCAATATAATTAGTTGATGTATTATAAAATATATTTCCTTTTATATTTTCATAATATTTTATTATAATATGTAATCTAATTAATAATAATTCATCATTATCTATAATAATAGTATTTTCTTTTAATTTTTTATTATAATCTTCTATATATTCTTTTATATTTTTATTATCATCATATTTTATTAGTTTTTTGATATTATCTCTATTAAATATTTTTTTTAATGTATCATTATATTTAATATATTGTTTATGTTTTATTTTACCATATATTATATCAGTATATATAATATATTTTGATATATCTTTAAGTATAAGTATATAATCATATGTTTCTTTATTCTTAATATTTCTTAATTTATCTAATATATTTAATATATAATTATCATAATAATAAGTAATATTTAAATTTAATTTATTAGATAAATTAATTAATAATGATTCAGTTGGTTGTTGTTCTTCTTTTAATATTAATTTTAATCTAAAATAAAGAATATTATCATTATAATTTTTATAAGATTTATAATTATTTATTAAATAGTTTATATACACATGATAATTAATTTTCAAATCTTTTATAATTATATAAGAATTAATTTGTATTGAAAGATTATTATTTATAATATAATCTTTTATATTTTTTATATTTTCAGGAGTAAGTATATATTTTTTTTCATTTATTTCTATTTTTATAATAGTATTTATATATTTAAGTAATCTTGCTAATTTATTATTTATATAATTATTAATTAATCCTAAACCACCTTTAAGTTCTAAGGTTGTATTAGTAAATAATATATCTTCCATATTTTTTTTATTATTTTTTAAGATTGATATTAAAATATTATCTTTATAATGTTGTGTATAGATTTTAATATTTTTATCTGATGATACTTCATTATATTTTAATATAATATATATTTTTAATAAAAATATTAAATCTTCATATTTATAGTAATAATCTAATAAATATAAATAAAAATTTACATATGTTTCTAAACTAGTATCAGCTAATTCTATATTATATTTTTTTAATTTATCTGTTATATCTCTATTTAATTTTTCTATTTTATATTCACTATTTGTAATTTTATCTAATATTTCATTTCCATTAGTTTTATCAGGTATTATACATATTTTTTTATGATATATAAAAATATCATAAGTAATTATTTTATTAATTAATTTAGTTATATCTAATTCTTTTTTTAAATCATTAAATAATTTATTTATATTATCATTTGTAATGTCATTTGTTTTATATAAATCTAAATCATATCTAAATTCTTTTCCTGTTTCTTCTTCTGCTTCTTCTTTTGTTTTGTCTGTTGCTGCTGCTTTTCTTTTTACGTCTTCTTCTGCTGCTTCTGCTGCTTTTTTTTTTGCGTCTTCTGCTTCTGCTGCTTTTCTTTTTGCTTCTTCTGCTTTTCTTTTTGCTTCTTCTGCTTTTTTTTTTGCGTCTTCTGCTTTTCTTTTTGCTTCTTCTGCTTCTTCTGCTACTGTTTTTTCTAATTCTACTTTTGTTGATACTATTGCCGGCGTTGATACTATTGTTGGTGTTAATATTGATTCTTTTGGAGAAAAACCTAATTTTTTTTTTAATTTATCAAATATTGTAGGATTTTCTTTAATTATACTAGTAGGATTAGAATTAGTATAATTAACAATTCTATTTATAGTTCTATCATCTGTAATTGTTTTATAATTTGTAGTATTAGTAAATATACTATTATATTTATTATCATAATGATATAATAATATATCAATTATATTATTGTAATTATTTGAAATATATGTTATATTATTAGTATCAAATAAAAATTCATTTATTATAACTGTTCTTAATATTTTATCTTTATTAATTTCATCTAAAGTATCAGATAATTTTGTAATTAATATATATTTTATATTTTCTTTATCTATTATAATACCTTTCATAAAAGTTAATAAACTAACAATTTTATTAACTTTTATGAAATCATATTTTTTAAATATTTTATCTAATTTATCAGAATAATTAGATAAAATATTTAAATATAATAAATTTTTAAATGATAAAATTTTAATATTTGTTTTAATAATTACTTTTATTATACTGTTAAAATATTTTTCAATATAGTTATTTAATATATCATTATTTGGTAAAATTTTAAACATATAATATATATTTTGTTCAATTATATAATTTACTAAATTATATAAATTTACATTATTTTTAACAATTATATATAAATCTTCATAAAATAAATCTAATACTATACTATAATTTTTTTCATTATAAAATAATACCTTATGATCATGATAATTATTTATATTTTTTAATATATAATATAAGATACATAATAATGATTCTATATTATAATTAATTAAATATGTTCTTTTACTATCTATAAATTTTATATAAATAAAATTAATAATTCCTTCTAATAATATTCTTTTTTTTGTATTATCATCAAAAGATGGTATATTATATGATTGATAATAATAATAAGTATATATAAATGTATCAAGAATTTCAGGATTATTTAATGATATTATTTTAGAAGAATCTATATTAGCTATTATATTATTATTGTTATTTTTTTTAAATTTGCTAATAAACTTATCTGTAATTAATATATCATTTTTAATTTCTTTAATTTTATCTATTTTATCTTCTTTCTTTATTATTTCAATTATATCTTTTATTAAATCATAAAAAAATATTATTAATTGATCTAAATTATCTGTTAATGATTTAATTTTATTGAATATATCTTCAGAAATTATATATGTAGATAATAAATCTTCTTGAATAGGGGGATTTATTAGTTTATTATATAAGTCTAATATTTCATTATAGTTATTTGTTTTTTTTATATTTGAAATATAAAATGTATTATATGTATAATTAGTAAAACTATATTTTATTTTATCATAAGCTATTATTTCATAATAATCCGGTATTATAAAAAAAGATTCTAAATATATATGCTTTTTTAGATTATATTCTTGAGGTTTTATATTATTATTTTTTATATAATTTATTAATAAAATTAATTTATCTTTATCTTCTAAATCTTTTACAATAATATGTTGTAAGTCATTATCACTTACATTATAATATTTTTTTAATTTTTTTTCAATATTGTCAAATTGTAATGTTGTCAATTTACTTTTATAATTAGTATCAATTATATTTATAGTTTTATAAAAAATATAAGAATCAATATATGTTTGAATATAATCTTTAAAAAAAGTATCTAAAAAATATTCTTTTATATATTCTGATGTAAATTTATTATTATTATTTTTAAGTAAATAACTTAAAAATAATAAATGTATAATATAAAAATTTCCACTATTTTTATATAATTGTTTTATTTCTTCATCCTTATTTATATTAAAATTTAAAATATCATTAATTTTATCATTATTAATTATCTTTATTAAACTTATATATGTATTACATATAATATTAAGAGATATTTCATTGTGAAATATATATGTAATTAAATTTATTAATGTATTTACATATAATTTTTTTGATTCATTTATATCATTATCATTATCATTATTGATATTTTTTACATAATTATTTCTAATATTTATATCAATTGTATCTAATACTTTTTGTAATATATTATACTCTTTTTTAATATGTTGATATAATTCTGTATCTGTAACATTTAAGTTGATGTTATCTGATTCAACATTTAGTACATTTGTATTTATAGGTATATTTAATTGTTTAAAATAAAATAATATTCTGTTATAAACAACTAATTGTAACTTTGTTAAAGAATTATAATCATCATCTATATCTTTAATATTAAACATACCACCAGTAGTTGATGATTTTTTATCAATAGTATAGTTAACTAATTCTTGATAAGACTTATTTTCATGAATTTTTAATAATTTTATAATTTCATATGTTTCAGTTTTAATATAATCGTTTTCTTGTTTTATTAATTTACTTCTTTTATCTAATAATATTATTGAATTATCAATATCTATTTTAGATTCATAATAATCTAATAATATTTGTTTGTTATTAAATGTATTAAAATATACTATATTTATAGCTTTTATATTATTATTTATATATTTATTATTAAAATCTGTTGCTTCTCCTGTTATTACTGCTGCTCCGTCTGCTGATACTACTGCTTTTTCTGCTGCTTCTCCTTTTTCTGCTTCTGTTTTGTCTGCTGCTGCTTCTGTTTTGTCTGCTGCTGCTTTTCCTGCTCCTTCTCCTGATTTTTCTCCTGTTGCTGTTTTGTCTACTGTTACTGCTGGTACTACTGGTACTTCTTCTCCTGTTGCTGCTCCTGTTGTTTTTCCTTTTTTATTTGCTGCTGCTTCGTCTGCCGATACTACTGCTGCTATGTCTGTTACTCCTTCTTCTTCTCCTGCTGCTGCTTTTCCTGCTCCTTCTCCTGATTTTTCTTCTGT
>Ga0208231_1000044_pt1 | contig 40481 bp, 41 predicted proteins | sample LakMenEpi15Jun12_FD_150702 | JGI IMG/M metagenome (GOLD analysis project Ga0208231, IMG submission 150702) | Freshwater microbial communities from Lake Mendota, WI - 15JUN2012 deep hole epilimnion (SPAdes) | ecosystem: Environmental > Aquatic > Freshwater > Lentic | place: Lake Mendota, Madison...
GAATATAGCATAAATGGGTGGTGGTCTTCTTCAACTTGTTGCTTATGGCGCTCAAGATGTTTATTTAACAGGTAATCCTCAAATTACTTTTTTTAAAGTAGCTTATCGTCGTCATACTAATTTTGCTATAGAAGCAATAGAACAAACTTTTAATGGTAGTGCTAATTTTGGTAATCGTGTTACATGTCAAATAACTCGTAATGGTGATTTAATAAATCGTGTTTATTTACGAGCTAGATTTACTAATAATTCTACTAATGCTTCTACTAATATTGAAAATAACGGTTTTGCTTTAGTTCCTTATTTTGGTCTTAAATTATTAAAAACAATTGAACTCGAAATAGGTGGTCAACGTATTGATAAGCATTATGCCGAATGGTTATATATTTGGAATGAATTATCATTACCAGCTGGAAAACGTGATGGTTATTATTTAATGGTTGGTGGTGATAAATATAATCATTCTATTTATCTTGGTGCTCAGCAATCATATACTGTTAATGTTCCTCTTGAATTCTGGTTCTGTCGTAATGTAGGTTTAGCTTTACCATTAATTGCTTTACAATATCATGAAGTTAAAATTAGTATCGAATTTGAAAATGCTGCTAATATTGTAGATAAGAGTGATAATTATTCAGACAAAGCTTTCAAAATGCCTAAAAAGGATGGTTCTATAGATACCACTACTGGTTATAAAAATAGTGCGTTAGGAGGTGCTTCAGCTGCTTTAACTAATATTGCCTTAAATGATGTATCATTATGGGTTGATTATATTTTCTTAGATACAGATGAACGTCGTCGATTTGCTCAATTATCACATGAATATTTAATTGAACAATTACAATTTACTGGAAGTGATAGTATTACCGGTAATGTAAATACTATGAAGAGTATTCGTATGAATTTTAATCATCCATGTAAGGAATTAGTATGGGTTGTTAAACCAACTGTCGCAGCAAGTCCTAATGCTGATTTATACTGGACTAATTTTAGTACTCGTAATGCTGATAATAATGTATATTTAGGAGAAAATCCTATATCAAAAGCTAAAATACAATTAAATGGTAATGATCGTTTTGCTGAACGTGATGGTAATTATTTTGGTTTAGTTCAACCATATCAACATCACGAAAATTCTCCTGATGTATTCCATCGTGGTATTAATGTATATTCATTTGCTATAAAACCAGAAGATCATCAACCATCAGGTACTTTAAATATGTCTCGTATTGATACTGCTATATTATCAGTTTCTTCAAAAGTAGCAGGAGATATTTATATATACACTGTTAATTATAATGTTCTTCGTATTTTATCAGGTATGGGTGGTTTAGCTTATTCTAATTAAACAAAAATAAGATTATAAAAATAATTATAAAGGTATAATATTTGTACAACAATTTGGCTGTTCTTTTCCAATATTTTCTTTTTTATTTTTCGCAAGAGTATTTATTTCTAATAATCTTACTTCTCTATTTTTTAATATTTTTTCTAATTTAATATCATGTGTTGCTTTAATTTTATTAAATTTAATTATATCTGTATTTCTTATATTTTCAAATATACTAATTGCTTTAATATCTTTATTATAACCTTCTATTGTTTTATGAATTTCTTTATATATTTCTTCATTTAATTCATTAGAAGTTTTAAAGAATTGAATTAAATCTTTTTGTTTATCATATAAATTTTTATAATTAAATAATGTATCATGTATATTTTTTAATTTATCCATATTTTCTTTATAATTCTTAAATTTAGCAATTGAACTTAATACTGTTAATATTGTACTTATAGATAATGATAATACATTAATTATCAATGATATAGTTTCTGTTGATATATATTCAGATATTTTTGAATTTTTATATGTTGTATCATAATTAATTATTGTTAATCTTATAGCCTCTACAAATGTTATTATAGTTGATAATACTAAAATTGCCAAAGATATATTATTATATCTATAATATAATGTATCATATTTTGAAGATATTATATATAAATTATTAATAATTTTTTTTTTATTATTTTTTATAATTAGTAATAAATCATTTATCTTATTATTTAAAGGTTTTATATCTAAATCTTTATCTTTATTATTTTCATCTATTATTATATTTACTAAATCAGCGGTTGGTTTAAATTTATTATTTTCATCTTCACTCTCATTATCTGAAGATATTATATTAATTGTTTTAAAATCTTTATCATTATTTATAGGATCTATTTTAGGAGAATCTTCATCATTTAATGAAATCATATTTAACATTTCTATGTTTTTCTTATTATTATCATCCATTATAATTATATCTGATTATTAATAATAAGATAATTATAGATAAAATAACGATAATTAAATCACGTATATCAAAACATCTTTTTATTTTATTTTTCTTATTATATATTATATTAGCTAATTTTATTGAATTACTTATAGCAGATTCTACACATGTAAATGAAACCTTATGTTTTCCGTTATGTGTTCCTAATGTATATAAATTTTTATAATATGGACTTACAAAATTTATATAATCATAATTTGGAACTTTTATATAAGATTTTTCATTTGATATCCATTTATTATCATAATAATAATTATTTATAAAATAAAGCGATTCTTCTGGTATATTTTTATATATAAATCTTAATTGTCTAAAAACTTCATTCTTTAATTCTTCAGGATCTTTACATTCATTTGCTGATTTATTAATATAACTAGATTTAATATCAGTATATATTACAGCACAACTAATAACTGTTTTAGAATTATATTCTTTAAATTTCATATATTTACTCATATTAGTGGTAAGTAATCCCCATTCTGTTGTAATATTAAATGTATCAATATCATCAATTAAATCTTTTAATAAACTATTCCAATGAAATGTAATAGATATATATTCGTTATATTTAGTAATATTTGAATAATCGGTTAATTCTTTAAAATCGCCAAAAGAATTTTTTAATTCAGACTTTTCTAATAATTGTTGTAAATTTTCTGGCGGAATAGCAAATATAAATTTTTTAGCTTTTAATTCTTCACCATTAGTTAATATTACTTTTTCTATAATATTTTTATTTGCTACTATATCTTTTACTCCATTATTAATTATAAAATTTACATGATTTATTTCTAAATATTTTTTCCAATATTTAAATAAACCTTCATCATTAGGTATTTTAGGTATATAAACAGAATATAATAATGTTTGAATAGTTATATTAATAAATTGATTTAATGATATTTTATCACAACCACCACCATCAAAACTTCTACACATTAGATCAATTTTATTAATAGTATTTTGTGAAAAATTATTATTTATCATATAAGTTTTCATTGAAATATCTATACCATGATCATTAACAAAAATAACAAAAATAAAATCTCTTATAATATATAAAAGTTCTGTAAATGAAAAAATATTAGTTTCAAATAATAATTTATTAGATACATTAATAAAAGAATATGATTTTGAAAATATATCATAAAAATTTAAATTCATAGATTTTAATATTTTAATAAAATTTACATAATTATTTATATAAATTCTAGGTCCATGTTCACAAAAATAATATTCATCTTTATATTTTTTTCTATTTACTTTATGACATCCTCCAATTGTATTATCTTTTTCTATTATTAATATTTTTTGATTAGAATCTGCTTCTATAGAATAATTAGCAAATGCTAATCCAGAAACTCCTGAACCTATTATTATAATATCATACATTATCTATATTATTAATTAATTTTTCTTTTTAACATTTACATTTACTTTATTTTTATTTTTTACAAATACACTAGGATCATAAGGTTGTTCATTTTCTTCTTCATCATCATAAAATAATTTATTTTCTTTTTTTTCATTTTCTATAGCACATAAATTCCATAATTCAGGTGAACATAATCTAAAATCTCCCACATCTCTAGCTTTATACCATTTGACTTGATCATCTATTTTATTAGTTTGTGTTTTATTATCTATAACTAAACATGAATAATCAGTTGTACAATTATCCATTACTTTACAAAATGTATGAAAATCATTAAAAAATCCAGCATAGTGATTATATAATTTTTCTCTTTCTTTTATAGTATTATTATTAAAAATAAATACATAATCCATATTAGCTCTTAATATTGGTGGTAAACCTAAACAATATTGCATAGTAATTAAAAAAAATATATTATAATGTCTTCCATTCATAAATATACATCTAATATTTTTATCATTTTGCCAGCTTTTATCATATAAACAATCATCTAATATTAAAAATGCTCTAGGATCTATATCACTCGTTCCATATTTTTTTATTTGATCATTTCTTTGTTTATTTATTTTTATTTGTCTATTTAAAAAATTTTTTATAATATCTGGGTGATATTCATCATATATTAAAAAATTAGGAACAAATTTTTGAAAAAATTGATTTGCTTGTTCTGTAGGAGAAATTACTACACCACATGGAATATTATTATGATATGATAATATATTTCTTAAACAATAACTTTTACCTGAATTTCTGCGTCCACACATCATTACTACAGAATCTGGTTTAATAATTGAAGGGTCAAATTTTTTAATTTCTAATTTCATTATTAACTTTATTTTATAATAATATTTATATCTTAAATGCGTATATTTTTTATTGTTATTATTAAAGATATAAATTAGAATAAAAAAATGGAATATTATATTATATCTTTAATAATAACTGTTATTGTATTTGGTATAATTCAAATAATAGAATATAGAAAAATTTCTTATGAAAATCAATATGATGAATATAATGAAAATACTTATTCATTATTTACTATAAATAATTGTTTATTATTTGGTATTATATATATTGTAATAACTATAGCTTCTTATTTATTATATTCTTCAAATTTAAATTTAAATTTTGGATCTTATTTTAAATCTAAAACAGTTGATACAAATAATATAAATCAAAATATTAAAGAAGAAATAAATCCAGAAGTTATATCAAAAATACAAGATAATTTTGAAATTGGATTAGATCCATTTAACTCTGACAATTCTAGTAATGATTCTGTTTCTATTTCATCAAATAGTGATAGTGATTAATAAAATATATATTTATTATTAAATATATATATTTATAAAAAAATGATTAATTAAATATTAATAAAATTACATAAATATGTTAAAATATTTAGCGATTATCATCATTATTATTATTACGACAAATATTGTAGATGCTAGAAATAATCATATGAAAAATTATATGAAAAATTTAAATAAAAATATTGTTAGTTATTGTAACAATCAAGCACTTTTAAAAACAAAAAGTGAAGAATCTTATAATTGTATGATTTCTAATAATGATTGTAGTCATATTGATAATTTTACTGAATATATGAATATTAGAAATGAATGTATTAAAGAAAAAAGAAATTCATTTACTGTTGGATTATTATATGCGTTATTATTGATTATATTTATGGGATTATTTAGTTGAATTATTATTACTAAATAGAACTGTTATTAAACTATCATATGTTAAATCATAAATTTTATTTTGTGGAGTTTTATCATAATTTTCTCCACTAAAATCAGCTTTAATTATTTTTTTTATATCATATTTAAAATTAAAAAAATCTGCTAAAATAATTAATAATATAATATAAAAAGCATATAAATAGAAAATAAAGAAAATATCTTTTAAATGTATTTTAAATTTATTAGGATAAAATGATAATATTGGTAAAATTTTTAAAACAATTAAAACAATAAAATATTTGAAAGAATTAGATAAATTTAATTTTTTTTTGTAAAATAAAACTATAAGTAATATTATATTTTGAATAAATGTTATTATTAAAGCAAATAATGGATTAAAATATGTAAATAATTCAAATTTATATAATAAATACCATATAAATATAATTAAAGAAAATGTTATATCACTAATTAAAAATAAATTAAAATCTGTTATTTTTAAATCTTCTCCTTTATACTTAAATGTAATCATCTTAATATGTATTGTCTATTTATAAAAACTAATTTAATAATTATCTCAAAAAATTATTATAATTAAATAATAAAAATCTTTAATTATTCTTTATCAGTATCATCTATTATTTGTTCAATTTTATTATAAAGTATAGAAAACAGTGATTCTCTTTTTATTTCAGCACAATGTAATGTTGTGATAGAATTATAATAATCTTGAATTATTTTTTCAGTAATAGAATTAAATCCAATTATTTTTTCATAATTTTCATCAACAATTGAATATAAACTTTTATCAGTATTTTCATAATATTCTTTAATGATTGTATTAATAAAAGTAGTTTCGTCAAAATTTGTAGATGTCATATGTATATATATTATAATTATTATTTTTAAATAATACAAAACCATTTAAAGAAGATAATAAAAATAAATAATATGAAATACTTTAATTTTCCTAATTATATACTATTTTCATTTTCTTATAGTAGTATCAGAAAACTATATTATACAAATGATATTAAATATAAAAAAATAACTAAAGAAAAAATAGAAGAAAGGCCTATATTATATATTCATAAATTTATTCATTTATTATTTGCTGGTGTTACAGGTATATATATTACACCACTTCATTTAATAAATGATATTGAAAGAATTGAAATGTATACAAGAAATATAAAACCATTTGAAGAAAATAATAAAAAGAATGAAGATATAACATTTTTATCTGTTTTACTAGATACTCATGAGGTAAATTAATAAAATATATATAAGAAATTATTAATAAATATTAATTGACTTTTAAAAATAATGATTATAGATGATTATCTTAAATATCAAGAAGAATATTCAAAAAAATATGGTGAAATGACTATAATATTGATGCAGGTAGGATCATTTTTTGAATTATATTCAATAGTTGAAAATTGTTCATTTTTATATAAAATAAGTGATATATGTAATATTCAAATATCTAGAAAAAATAAAACAATTAAAGAAGTTTCAAAAAACAATCCTTTAATGGCTGGATTTCCATTATATGTTTTAAATAAATTTATTCAAATATTACTTCAAAATAATTTTACAATAGTTTTAATTGAACAAATATCTCAACCTCCCAATCCTGAAAGAAAAATAACAGAAATTATAAGTCCATCTACTAATATTAATATTCTTTCAAAAAAGAGTAATTATATTATTGTTTTTTATTTTGAAATTATAAATGATTTATTAATAGTTGGTATTAGTGGTGTTGATTTAACAACAGGTAAATGTTTTATATATGAAAATGGTTCAACAAATAAAGATAAACAATTAACATTAGATGAATGTTATAGAATATTATCAATTTATAATCCTAGTGAAATATTATTACTATCAGAAGATATTGATGATTATAATAAAAATCAAATATTAAATATTTTTTCTGGTATAAATTCATTAATTCATAAAAAATTTAATAATTATGAATTACTTTCTTATATGAAAAAAATAGATTTTCAAAATAAAATTTTAGAAAAAGCTTATGAAAATAACACAATGTTATCTATTATAGAATATTTAAATTTAGAAAAATATAATATTGGTAGAATTAGTTTTTGTTGTTTATTACAATTTGCTTATGAACATAATACTGATATAATTAAAGAACTTAATATTCCTGAATTAATTGAAAATTCAAAAAATTTAACTATTGAATATAATAGTGCTTTACAATTAAATATTATTAGTAATAATGATAATGAAAAACCTTTATTAGATATTTTAAATAGATGTTCTACTGCTTTTGGTAATAGAAGTTTTAAAGAAAGATTATTAAATCCTATTAATAATAAAGAAGAATTAATATATAGATATAATAAAATAGAAGAATTATTAAAAGATGATATTTATAAAAAAATATACAAAAATTTAAATGGTATTATTGATTTAGAGAGAGTAAAAAGAAAAATATTATTAAAGAAACTTCATCCATATGAATGGAATTCTATTATAAATTCTCTTGAAAATGGAATAGAAGCATTTAAACATATAAATGAAATAGATGAAATTAATAAAATTAAAGAAATATTAGATGAATTAAAAATATTAGAATTAGAAGAAACAACTAAATATAATTTAAATGAAATAAAAACAAATATATTTATTAAAGGTTACAATGAAGAAATAGATAAATTAAATGATATTTATAATAATAATTTAGAAATATTAAATAATTATGTTAATTATATTAGTAATATTGATGATACATTATGTAAATTAGATTCTAATGATAGAGAAGGATATTTTATAATAATTACTAAAAAAAGATATGAAAATGCTTATAAAAAAGATAAAAATTATATGTGTAAATTTGATAAAAAATTAATGACAAATAATACTACATATAAAATAACATCAAAAGAAATAAATGACGCATCTAAAATTATAGAAAATACTCAAAATGAAATACAATTACTTATAACAAAAGAATATTTAATATTTCTTGAAAATTTTATTAATAAAAATAAAAAAAAACTAGATGATATTATAAAAAAATTATCAGACCTTGATATTTATACATGTAATGCTCGTAATGCTATTGATTATTGTTATCATAAACCATTATTAGATTTATCTGGTTCTAATTCATTTATTAAAGCTGAAAATTTAAGACATCCAATTATAGAAAGATTAATTAAAGATATTGAATATATTGGTAATGATATTTATTTAAATCAAAATGGTATATTATTATATGGTATTAATTCATCAGGTAAGAGTTCATTTATGAAAGCTATAGGATTATCTATAATTATGGCACAATCTGGAATGTATGTTCCATCAACATCTTTTATATATTATCCTTATACTCATATAATGACTAGAATATGTGGAAATGATAATATTTATAAAGGAATGAGTAGTTTCGTAGTAGAAATGACAGAATTAAGAAATATTCTACAAAGGGCTGATAATAATAGTCTTATAATTGGAGATGAAATCTGCTGTGGTACTGAAGCTATATCTGGTATTTCTATAGTTTCAGCAGCAATAAATGAATTAATAGAAAAAAAGGCATCATTTATATTTACGAGTCATTTACATGAATTAACAGATATATCGATAATAAAAGAAAATATAGATAAAAATTTGAATATATATCATATGCATATAGAAATAGAAGAAGATAAAATAATTTATGAAAGAAAATTAAAAAAAGGTCAAGGATCAAATATTTATGGTATAGATGTATGTAAATCTTTAGATATGCCTTTAAATTTTATGAAAAATGCTGAAATTATAAGAAAAGAATTATCTGGATTAACAAAAACTATAATAAATACAAAATCTTCAAATTATAATTCATCATGTATAATTGATATATGTGAAATTTGTAAAAAAAATAAAGCAATTGAAACTCATCATATTAATTATCAAATAAATGCTGATAAAAATGGTAATTTTTCTAATTTTAATAAAAATCAAAAACATAATTTAGTATCAATATGTGATGATTGTCATAAAAAAGAACATAATGGTGAAATAGGAATAATAGGATATAAACAAACAAATAAAGGAAAAATATTAGAAATAGATAAAAAGGCAAGAATTTATAAATTAATAAAAAAGGGAAAAACTTGTTTTTATTATAGAAAAAAAATTACAGATAAATTTATTGAAACAACAGAAGATGAATTAATTAAATTTTATAATAAACAACTAAAAACATCTATTAAAGAATTAACAAATGATATTATTGAATTAATTTTCGATGAAAATTATTAGTAAAATTATAAAAAATTGATTTAATTATTTTTATATATATAATAACATTAGCAATTAATGTTATTTATTAATCCTAAAATGATAGAACCAACTACTCTTTCTATAGGAATTTATATTATATCTAAAACACCAACTACATTACAAAATACACATAAATATTTTAATAGAAATCCTTTATTAGTTAAGAAAAAACTATGTAAATGGATATTAAGACATCATGAACCTTTAAGAGATACTATAATTGATGAATATAATGATCAATTATTATATATCGTAAATTTAATAAAAATAAATCCTTCAATATTTTTACTGTTATATATAATCGCATTATTAGTAATAATTATTTTTTGAATTATTTTATATTAAGAAAATAATTATATATTTACATAATTATTTTTTTATGATTTTAAAAATAATTTTTATTATTCTTATAATATATATTTTATATTTATTATATGAAAATGAAGATAATCAATCTTATTTAAGAACTATTGAAAAAGATGGTTTTGTTGTTATAACAAATCCTTTTAATAAACAAGAAGTTCTTAAACATTTACCAGAAGGATATATTTTTATTGATTATATATATGAAATTAGAGGATGTTCAATATCTACTTTTCATCGTGATATAACTTCTAGTAAATATATATTTAATACAACATATCCAGTTTATACATATATTATTTATCATAATACAGGAAAATTATTATCAATTGCTCCTAATAGTCATTTAACAACACCTTTTTTATGGAATAGAGCATATACAATAAGAGGTTTTGGAAATACAGGTATATTATTTGATTCAGATTTAATACATGCTGGATATTTTAATGAATTTGGTGAAAAAAGACATGCTTTACAATATAAAATATGTCATAGAGATGATTTATATAAATTAAATTATTTAATAGGTACAAATAAAATAAAAATTGGTAAATGTTATAGTAATTATTATTATGAATATTTTTTAAGAAAATTATCTTTAACATTTCCTTATATTTTTAATCATTTATTAACAAATTTATTACAGGAAAAACCAGAAAAAGATAGTATATTTGATTATTTAATTAGTAAATATTATATTGGTGATTTTTATCTAAATTAAATTGCTTCACAATCAACTCTTATTGGATTTATTTTTATTATATCTGGATTTTCAATTAATGATGATAATATAGAACTATCTAATCTATCTGTATAAGCATTATTTTTTTCAATAACTCTAGTTATATTCTCATTTTCTATCGGTATTGGTCTCGATTGATATATTTTATTTGGATTTCTTATCGGTTCAGCGCATTCATGAATATCTATTTGTTTATTTATTTGCATATTAATATCTGTTTTATCTACACCTTTTGATGTTCCTGCTCCTTTTGCTATATATTTACCAGCATTATTTTGTATTAATTCTCGTGTTCCATCAATTTCTTGATTATAATCAGCATCTCTATCTGTTGGTATATGTGTTACAGTACTTTTAAGAGTACCATTATATTGACAATGTGAATATTGTCTTTGTGTATTTTTAAAATTAACTTCTTTATTAATATAACCTCCTAATAAACTATTAATTATACCTGATATAAATCCATATTCATTATTATTATTACAAACTGTTGTTTCTTTAACTGTTCTTTTTGCTATTATTTTTGGATCATATGTATAAGTACTATAATATGTTTTATTATTTATATTTCTAGCAGTATCATATTCGGGTAAGGTTTGTCTTAATGTTGTTTTTGTTTTCATACCATTTTTATAATATCCAATATCTCTAACTTTAATATTACCATCATAATTATCATGTATTAAAGTTTCTTTAACAGTTGTTTTTTGATCATCGTATAAATCTGAATATGTTTCTTTTGAACCTGTTAAATTTAAATTTTCAGTATCATGAATAGTAGTTTCTTTAACTGTTGTTTTCGTATTATCATATAAAGCAGAATATGTTTCATCTGATCCACTTAAATTCAATTTGTCACTTTCACATATTGAAGTTTCTTTTGTTGTTTTTTTAGCATTATCATAAAGAGATGAATATGTTTCATCTGATCCACTTAAATTCAATTTATCACTTTCACATATTGAAGTTTCTTTTGTAGTTTTTTTAGTTTTATCATATAACGCTGAATAAGTTTCTTTTGATCCAGATAAATTAATATTTTCTGAATCATGTATAGTTGTTTCCTTTGTTGTAGTTTTAATATCATCATATAATCCTGAATAAGTTTCTTTTGATCCAGTTAAATTAAGATTTTCTGAATCATGTGATGTTGTTTCTTTAACAGTTGTTTTCATTATATGATTTACAGGATCATATGTAGTTTGTTTTTCAGGACTTTGTGGAATAGCATTACCATATATACGAGGATTATCTATAAAATATTCTTTAAAAGTTATTTTAATAGCATCTGTTACAGGTGCTATCATACCTTTAAATACCGAAGTAATATTAGCAATAGGAGTTTCTTTTTTAGATATTTCATGTTTTTCTGTATCATATACTAATATTGAATTTTTACCATAATTATCATCATTATTAAATTGTTCTATTTGATTTTTACCAGAACCATAATAATCAATATGTGTACCTATTCTAGATGTATCTTTAAGATTTTCAATTGGTCTTTCACTATCTTTTTTTAAATATGATAGTCCTTTAAACCAGTTATTTTCAGTTTGTGAATATGCTCTTTCTGGTCTATTTTTAGAAAAAGGTGTAACTTCTCCACGTTTATCTATAAGACTTTTCATTGGAGCTTGAATTGGAATTTCAAATATAGTATTACGTTGATCTGATTTAGGTCTTAATTCATCAATATCTCTAGGTTTAGCATAATTAAGAGTATCTGCTTGATGAAAACCACCACTACCTTCAGATGTGTATCCTTTATTTAAACCAGGACCAACTTTAATAGATTTAATAGGATTATAATTATTTTGAATATCTGTAATATTAGTTCTATCTCTTAAAAAATCACTATTATTATTCATACCTCTTATAAGACCATTGTCAGAAGTAGGTTCAAAAAAATTTTGAACTTCTGTTTTTTTTGTTTTATAATCGTTATATCCAAACTTTTCAAAAAAATTTTGATTATTTTCTAAATTTAAATTTTGTGTAACTCCTTTTCTTAAAAAAGGTTGCATATTTCCATGTTTAAAATTTTCAATTGGTATATTATTTCCAGTTAAACTTTTAATATTTTTTGATGGTATATCATTATATTCTGTTGTATTCATAAACATATCACTAGAAGCTGGTAAAGGAACAACGCCTGTTTTAAAAGGATTTTCAGCTTTTTTATAAGAATTATTTGCTAAATTTCTTTCATAATCTCTTGTTTTATTATAATAATCAGAATTATAAATATTATCCATTGATGGTATTTCATTTAATATATATTCCATTATTATTTTAATCTACAATAATATAATAAATTAAGAACTATATATAAAACCAAATTCTTGTGTATCTAAAGTATCGTCATCATTATCTTCTTCTTCTAATTTATATTCATTATCATCTTCTGGTTGATCATCATCTAAAGTTCTAATTTCTTTATTAACTTTAGATTCATTTTCATCATCATCATTAATATTTAAACCTATTTTTTTCATTTCTTTTATAATATCTTTTTCTTCTCTACTTTTTTTATTTAATGCTGCTATAATTTTATCTTTATTAGATTCTCTTATTTTATTAATATAATCTAATTGATCTTCTTGTGTAGGCATTGTACTTGTATTTATAATTTTAGTAATTTTTTCAACAATCGATGATGTTATTTTTAAAAATACTTCTTTAGAAATTTTATCATTTTTTGGTATTAATCTGATATTTTTATCTGTTATATTTGGATAAGCAGGTAAACATATACCTCTTATAACTATTATTGTAATTATTTGATTAATTTCTGTAATATTATCATCAGTTATAATAGATGATAATTTATCTAATTCTTTTATAGTTTCATTTATATTAGATATATATATTAAAGAATCTTTCTGTAAATTAATATATAATATATGAGAAATTGCTAATAAAATTTGTTTATAATTATTAAAATTATATTTTTTAGTTTTTATAATTTCATATAATTTTTTAGAAATAGCAGGTAAATAACCATCATAATGATTAGTATAAATTTCACGTAATTTAGATTTTATTATATTTATATTTTCAATATTTATAATTGTATTAGTATTTAATTTGAGTGATTCAAACCAATCATTTAAAGTTCCTGAATAAATATTATCATAACTAATATAATTATTAATTTCTTTAAACTCTATTATTTTTTTTTCTTTATGAGGTTTATCAATAAAAAATCTTTTATATCTTTTTTTATTTAATACTCGTTGATTAGCAAATATTTTTTTTGCTTTTAATATATCTTTTCTTTCTTTTATTATAAATGTATCTGCTGTAAAATTTTCATCTATTTGTTCTAAACAACATCCTAATAAATATTTATGAATTTTTTGATATTTAAATGAAGGCATATATATTAATGCTTCAATAAAAGAATTTAATAATTTATCTTTTAATTTATCATCTTTCTTTTTTAAAATTTCTATTAGATGTTTACCTGTTTCAAGTCCTTTATTTTCTTTCTTTTTTTTAATAGCTAATTTTTTAAAATTAGAAATATCTTCTTCATAATTTTTATTTAATTTTTCAATTATAATATTTTTATAATCTTTATCTATTTTATAATATTTATTATCATTTTCTGAAAATTCTTCATTAAAAACTTCTTTAAATATACATAATAAATAATAAATGATACCATCTTTTTTACTCATATCATAAGGTGCTCCATATTCATTCCATAATTCTATACATCCTAGATAACATTTTTCTCTAATAAATAAAAGATTATCAGATAATATATCATATTGTGTTAAGATAGCCCATTTACATATTGCTTCATAAATCATATCAATTATAATTTTGATATATTCGATATTAGCTTCTTTTATTTTTATATCTTCGTCTTCACTAGTTAATACATATTTAATTGTTTTAGATGCTAATTCTTTATAATAACTTTTATTATAATCACCTTTTATTGTATTTTTAATAATAATTTCTTTATCTGGAATACCACGATAAATATTAAAAAGATGTGTTGTTATTAATTCATAATTTATAGGTAATTTACTTAATTTATTCATTTTATTTATAAAAGGTAGTACTATTTTAAGAGCATCACTATATCCTTTTTCAAGATTATGATAATATTTATTAAATTCATTATATTTATCTTTCATATTATCTTCATCATCACTATCTAATTCATTAACATCATCATTTTCATCAATATAAACGGCGTTTTTTTTAAATTCATTTATAACTACAGGTGTACCTTGATAATCATTAATATCAGTACCTTTTTTAATTTCAGCTTCATCATGTTTAAAAGTAAAAGAAATATTAAAAATATCTTTATAAGCATTTAAAAGAATATTATATTTGTCTTCAATTTTAGTAAAAAGAGTATTAATTTCATTTAAATCTAAATTTAAAGTATTTTTCATAAAATTAATAGAATTATCAATTGATAAATTTTTTCTAACTTCTTTTATATTTTTAATAATTTCATCAATATTATCTTCTTTAATATTATCAATAAGATTTGATAAATCATTTATAATAGGAAAATATTCTGTATCAGTTTTTTCATCAGTATATGTTTTAATTAATTCTTCAAATTTTTTAGAAAAAGTCAATGTAATTTCAGATAATTTTTTTGAATTATTTAAAAATTCAAAAAAATAAAATCTATTATTTTTTATATTTACTGATTTTATTCCATTAATTTTTGAATATTTTGCTGGTAAATATTCTTCAGTTTTTATTTGTAATTCTAAATATTTTTTTAATTCATTAAATTCATCTATTTTAATTATATCTAAATCTGTATTAAATTTTTTAAATAAAGCGTTCATATTACCATAATGATATTCATCTTTATCTATTTTAGATAAAGGTAAGTCAATTTTATAATTATTTATTAATTCATCAAATGATTTATTATCTAAAGATTGTTTATATTCATATTTTATTTTATCTTTATCTGTAATTAAATGACTCGCGATTTTACAATTTAAATAATCATCATTTAATATAACAGGTTCATAATAATAAACACCTAAAATAGGAATATCTCTTTCATCATCTTTAAATAATATATATTTATCATTAGAATATTCATTTGTTAAATCAATTATAGTTTTAATTTTTGTAGAAGGATTAAATTTTATTTTAGTACTATCATTATCATAAATAAGAGGAAACCATATTTTATTTTTATTTTTTAAAGCTTCTTTAATAGGTTCTTTATTACTATTTTTAATAGTAGTAATAAATTCTTCAATATCAAAATTAATATTATCATCATCATCAAGATCTTTAAAATTATTTCTTTTAGCATCAGCAACAATTATAAAATTATTAGTATTAATTTTATTTTTTTTTTGTTCAATAATGGTAGTAAATAAATCTAAAAAATTATCTGCTTTAGATTTTGATTTTAAAAAATTAAAAAGATAGTTATAAATTTCTTCATTAGAAAAAGCAATAAAATTAGGATTTAATTTAATTATTTCATCAAGTGATACTATTTCATAATATTCAATTTCATCTAATTCTTCTTCTGCCATTTTCTATAATAAATGAAAATAAAAATAATTATACACAACTAGCTAAATTTCTATTACAATTTAAAACATAATTAGGATTATTATAAGAATATCCTGGAGCATAATTTGTATTATTTTGATTTAAAGTAGACCATTGTTTAAGATCATTTTCATTATTAGGAGAAATATTTTTAGGAAAAAATTTATCAAAATTATCTGGTTGTTCTATTAATGGAACATGATTATCTTTAGCAACCATTCTATAATTTATACCAATTCTATCAAAACTTTCAATTGCTTTATCTTGAGGATTCCAACATAAAGGATCAAAACGATTAATACCTGTTTCTTTTAAAGTACATGGTGGATTAGATAATCTACAACTTTCAGTAGGAGTATTACATTTTCTAATATCAGAATTAGTTTTTACAGTACATCCTGTTGATATATATGAATTAGGAGCATAAGAATCATTATTACATTTAGAATTTTTATAATTTAATCCAGATAATTCACTATTATCATCTATTGCTTTAGACATACTACATACATTATGACCATAATTTTGATATCTAACAAAAGGATCATTTGGTAGATATTGATTACAATCAGAACAATCATTATATGGAGAATTTAATTGATAAATGCCTGGAAAAATAGTTCTTTTTAATTCTTCTTGATAAGAACTATTATCATATTTTAATCTAGTATCATTAGGATTAAACATTATTTATTCTAATTCTAATAGAATAAAAATAAAAAAAACTTAACAATTATGTATTTTAATAGGAGGTGGTAATGGAACTGAACGATACATAATAGATTGACAACTTGGTAAATGATTCATATTTGTATTGATAGGCATAGTTTTATCATTATTTACTACATTATTTTCAGATGGAGTATATAAATTATTATAACATTTAGATAATATTCTTGTTTGTCCTCTTAATTCACTATCTAAATCAACTAAATTACCTTGTATATGAGAAACAGCAGTACCTCCAACGAAACCTAATTCGTGCATACATTTATCTTTATGTTCATATCTATATGGAGAAAGAATATGTCCTAATGTATTAACACTTGTTTGTAAATCTATTTTATAAGAACAAGTATCATATTTTGTTCTATTGAAACTCATAATTCTATTATAAATAAATATTAATATTTTTATTTAAAAATTGTTTCTATTAAAATTTTGTCTATTTATATATGAACGAGTATCTTCTCCTCCATTTGTCCATATAGGAACAATATTATCTGGATTTTGAATGTCTTTTAAACAATCTACTAATGGTACTGGTTGTTTTAATTGTAATTCCATTAATGATTTTCTACAAATACCAGAAGTTGTATCTGATCCAGATAATATATCTAATTCTTTTGATGTATCACCACTACATCCTTTTAATTGTGGCGCATCTGTAAAAATTCTTCTAGATAATTGAATTCTACATCTATCACGTGTAACTAAATTATCATTTTTAATAAGATCATTATAATTATCAATTAAACAAGAATCAGATAGACCATAACCAGGTCTACCTCTTAAATTAGGATGATCATACATAAATTGAGGAACTCTAACATCAGGAAATTTACAATCTAATAATTGACTAGATTTTTCATATGTATTATAATTAACAATTTTATCATTTTGATAATTTTTATAATCTTGCCAACAACTATCACTACACATATTATTTTGATAATCAAAATAGGTATTAGTCATAATCTAATAATAAATTACATAATATTATTATAACATTGTTCTCCATTATTTTCTTTACATGTAGGTTTTCTAAAATATAACCATTTACTAAATGATTCTTGATCATTAGGAATAGTAGTAGCAGGAACTGAATAAAACTGACGTTCTGAAAAATTTCGTTCATAAATATCAGTTACATCTTTATATACAGGTGTTTTAAAATAATTATTAATATCATTTATTATATTAATATCTTCAATATTACACGATTTTATATTATTTGTATTGTTAAAAATATTAGGATTCATAAAAGGATTATCTCTAGATGGTTTTACACAATAATTATTATCAATTATTCCAATATTATTTATATTTAATTTTTCTATAAATTTATTTTTATTATTTTTATTAAATAAATAAATATAATAAAGAAATATTAAAATAATAATAGCAAATAACATAAAACTAATATTTCTAAAAATTAATGTTGAAATAAATGCTACAAATAATATAAAATTTGCTATAATTAATAATTTTTGTTTAAATGTTATATTATTATAAGAATTAAAAAGAGTTATCATTATTCTATTATAATAACTACAATAAAAAGAAAATTATTAATTTATTTTTTTAATTTCTTTCTTAGTTCCTCTCTTTTTGCTAAATTTCTTAGTCCTTGTTTATTTATAGCTGTTTTTGTTTTTTTACCTCCTGGCTGTCCCATATTCATAGCACTCATCATTTTCATCATATCAGCCATATTAAAACCACTATTATCATTACTCTGTTGATTTCCAAACATTGATGGAATCATAGAAGCAAATTTCATTGCGTCTTTCATTATTGCTTCTTGATTTAATTCACCTGACGAAATTTTATCAGAAACTTTTGTACCAACTGTACTAAATAATTCACCTAATCCACTTTCTTGACTTGCTAATGCTTTAAAAATATCTCCATCATTATTACTAATAGTATCTTTTAATTTATTAATATCAACATCTTGTATAATTTCTTTAGCAATTTTACCAATAGTAGTATCTTTTAGATTTTCCATAGCATCATTAGTTGTATCTGATTTAACTTTATCAGTTTTCATAGTATTTAAACGATCAATAATCTTTTTAAATTCTTCATTATCTAAATCAACTTTATCATCAAAAGTTTGAAGAATTTTTAGTATAGTATTGGCACTATCATCACTCATATCATTTTTAAAAATATAAAATGTACTTAAATAATGATGACATAAGAAATTATCTCTAAGTAATTTTGAAATATCTCCAATAGAAATTTCTTTAAATATTTTAATATCTTTTACATTATCATTTTTAAGCCAATCATCACTTTCTTCTTTAGATAATTCTAAATAACTCTTCCAGAAATCTTCATTACATTGTTCTTTTAAATAATTAAGATATTCATCTGATGTTTTATCAAATTCTTTATAATGTTCTTTCATACTAGTCAATACTCTATTCGCCGTTGTACTATTATCTTTATGTTTTTTAGCAATATTTCTTACTTTTGTAAATAAATCATAATAATATTGATTAAAAATAACAATAGATGAACTCATATAAACTTATTTTTCTTTATATAAAGAATATAAATATATATCCTTAAATAATTTTTATTTTAAATTTTTAAATAGACTATCTCTTTCTTTTGTTAATTCTTCTAATGACGGTAATTTTCTACTATCTGATTTGGCAGCCATTGCTTTATATTCATCTTCTAAATTATTAGTATTGTTATTAGTATCAACTAAATCCCATCTATAAATTTTATCATTATTTATATTCATTGAATTTATATTATCATCATCTATATTACTAAAATTATCAGTTAATATACTACCTAAACTAAAAGCAGATGGTTCATCTGGTATTATTTCTTTATTTAAAGGGATAGGTGAACTAATAGAAGAATTATCACTATTAGTAGTATTAGTTTTTTCTCTAGTATTATTATTTGTAAATAAATAACCTCTATTAGGAAGAAGTAGATAATCAAATACTGCTTTACCATAAATTATTTCTTTTGATGGAATAAACATTAAAGCAGGAACATTAGTAATTTTATTTTTTAAAATATTTATTTTTGAATCTATACAAACTAATTTAATAGTTTTTTTAGTATCATGTTTTTTAATAGTTTCTAATAATATTGAACAATGTTGACAAGATAAACTATAAAATAAAATCATTTATTTTATTAATGATAAATTAAAAAATAAAAAAATGACATAAAAAATTATAGTTAATTAAATAAATAAGAAATAAATGTTTAGTAATTATGTTTTTGATAATAAAGCTAATAAACACTCATTTACTATTTCTAATACAGATTTAAGTATTATTAATACTATTAGAAGAATTATTTTAACAGAAATTCCTGTTGTGGGATTTTATGGTGAAGATAAAGATGAAGATTATACTATTGAAATTATTGTTAATACAGGTCCTTTACATAATGAATTTATGATACATAGAATTGGTTTAATTCCATTAAATATATCAGAAGAAATTACAGAAGAATATAATGATAATGATTATGAATTTGAATTAAATGTTGAAAATAAAACAAATGATATTATTAATATTACAACAGGTGATTTTTTAGGAACTTATAAAGATAAAAAATTATCTAAAACTGAACTTGATCATATTTTTCCTACTAATAATATCTCTAAAAATAAAATATTAATTACTCGATTAAGAGGCAATGAACATATTCATATTAAAGCAAAAGCTATTAAAAGAACAGGTAAATTAAATGCTAGTTTTTCTCCTGTATCTTTATCAAATTTCTATTATGAAATTGATACTAAAGAAGCAGATAAAAAAGATAATGTATTAGATAAAGAAAGAAGTTATTTTAAAGATGAATTTGGTGAACCAACAAAAATTAATTTTCAGATTGAATCTATTAATGCTCTTTCTTATAAATATTTATTTAAAAAAGCATTAGAAATTATTAATGAAAAATTAGAAAGTTTAATTATTAAACTTTTAGCAAAAGAAATTGAAATTAATAAAGTAGCAAATTGTGATAATTCGTTTGAATTTAAAATTTTAAATGAAGATGATACATTAGGTAATTTAATTCAATCTATCGTTCATAATAATTATATACGAACTAAAAATAATAAAAAATGTTCATATGTCGGTTATATCTGTCCTCATCCTTTAATTAGTGAATTATTAGTTAGATTTACATTAACTTCTAATGATGAAAATGAATTTTATGATTTCTTTGTTTATAATTGTAGAGAAATTATAAAAATAATTAATGAAATTAAAGAAGAATGGACTAAATTTACTATTTAATAAACACGATGTTTAAAATATACAACAACATTCATATTACAGTTATTAAAAAAATTATACATAATATAATCTTTTAAATTTATCGATGATGTTAGAATAAATGTTCTTTCTTTTTTATCCTCATTAATAACTGTATCATAATATTTAATTAAATAATATGGCGCATTATTATGATAAATGCTTTTAATAAATAAGTCTGTTTTTTCTTCTAGATTAGTATCTAGTTCTCCAGTTAAAATATATTCAAAATGCGACATTATTATATAATTATGTTGTCAAATCTTTAAGTAGTTTATTATAAATATTATAAGATATTTCAGAATTATTTCTTTTTTCATCTAAATCAAAAATGTAATCATTATTATCATATAAAATTGTTCTTTCAGGAATAAATTCTACAAAATTGTTATTTAAAGATGCTGAAATTACATTAGATTTTAATAAATCATTTTGAGGTATTACACCAATAACTTTTATTAAAATAAAATAATGTTTCAATGGAGAAGAAATAGCTATAATTTTAATATGACGTGCTAAAGGTTTATTATTTCTATATATTATTACATCTATATCAAGAATATACATATTTCCATCATCTATATTTTTTTTATATCTATTTAATGTTTTATCAATAATTTTAAAATTATCATTATTTTCCAATTTAAAAATATCATTATTTAAACCTTCTTCAAATTTATTAATAATATTATCATAGTAGGTTCTTAAAGAAGATAAATAAGAAATATCATCAGGTAATTTCCAACAACTCCAATTCATACCTTCTAATAATTTAATTTGTTTTTCTATATTATTTAATTTATAAATAATAGCAAATTTTTCATTTAATTCACTGTTATCATAATCATATATACTTAATTTTTCATTTTTAGCTTTTATATCATAAGGTAAACAAGAATATAATTTATTAAAATTTGTATTATAAATATTAGTATTAATATAATTTTTATCAGTAAAATATTCTATTTGTTTAGTTATAATAATGTAAAAAATAATAATTATTACAATAATAAAAATTATTTTAATAATTAACATTCTCTATAATTTATAAATTATATTTAATTTATAGAATATATAATTAATATGATACTAATACCTATATTATTTTATATTTTAATTATATTAATTATATTTATAATTAAACCGCCTATTTTATTTGATAAAAAAAATAAACTATTATCACTTGATTTTATATATCCTTTTATAGCAATTATATCATATTATTTATATTTATTGTTATTATTAATAATTAAAGAATAAAATTCATATTATAAATAAATGATAAAAGAATGGATAAAAACATCTTATAATAATTATAATAAATTATCATTTAATTCATGTATTTTTATATCAGGATATTCTGGAACAGGTAAATCATATTTAATTAATAATATTTCTAAAGAATTAGATTTATTTATAGTTAATATTAATTCAACAAATTGTTCATCTTCTGTACAATTATATGATTTATTATATAAATCATACGTGTCATCATTATTACAAATATTAACAAATAATAATCAAAAAAAAATCATAATTATAGATGATTTTGATATATTAATGGCTTTTGATAATACTATAAATTTAACATTATTTAATTTTATTAATAATAATACTAATAAATTAAAACATATACCTATAATATGTATAATAAATATTGAATTAGTAAAAAAAATAGGTGAAATTAAAAAAAAATGTAAAATATATCAAATTCCAACTTTATCGGAAATTGAATATTTTAATATATTATATGAATATAATAATAAATTATCATTTAATGAATCTATTGATATTATTATAAAATCAGATTATAATATAGCAAATGCTATTAAAATAGTAAAAAATATAAATTATAATAATACTGATGAATTATTAATTATAGATGATTTATATGGAAATAATTTTAATAGAAATAAATTTAAGGAAATTATATTAAAAGAACAATGGATTATTCCATTAAATTTTCATGAAAATTTAATAAGTGAAATTTTAAATAATAGAAAAGGAAATAAGAAACTAAAAGAAGATTTTTATAAAAAATTTATAAAAAATTTTTGTTATTTTGATGTATTAATGTTTAATAATAATGAAATAGGTATAGATATATTTATATCAACTACATATGGATTATATGATTTTTCAATAAAAAATAAAAAAGAAATATTAAACAATAATTTTACTAAAATGTTAAGTTATTTATCATTACAAAAAAAAAATAATAAAAATTCATATAAATCAAATTTTTCTTTAAATAATATAGGCAATTATCATTTATCTATTGTGAGTAAAAAATTTAATTATTAATTTATTATAATTAAATTAATAATGACTGAAGATAATATAATTAAAACAAAAACATATATATTAAAAGAATTGAATTATTTAAATAATTGGTTAAAATTCAGGAATCCAAAAAAAATAACAATTAGAGCAAATGATTTATTTGATGAATATAAATTATTAAAATCATCTGATTCTTCAGTTTTAAGAGAAAAAGTTGGAGAACATTTATTAAATAAAGTAAGTATGCTAAAAAAAATAATTGACGATAAAATTGATAATATAAATGTGTTTAATGATTTTATTAAAATAGTCAAAAAAGAATTTAATGATAATTCGGTTATTATGAAGAATATTGATGAGACTGTTAAATTACATAAACAATATATTAATGATTTAGAAAAAGGAAAAGATATTATAGCAAAAATTTAAATTAGAAGAAAATTTATTTATTATTATTAGATATAGAATATATTATGGAAAATACTACGCCATCAACTAATCCATTTAGTAGTTTTACTGAAGCTATAAATTCTGGTAATAATGTTATAACAAACACAAGTAGTTCACTAAAAGATCAATATGGAGACTATTTTAAAAATAATTATATATATATTGGATTAATAGCAGTTGTTGGTTTTTGTTTTTTAGTAGGATGGTTTTTATATAAAATAATTACTACAAAATTATTTTTACAAATTAGAGAAATATCTGAAGATACTAAAGTTCCCATTATTGGTACTGAAAAAAAAACATTTAAATTTGAATATGAACCTACTGGAAATGGTGAAAGACGTAGTTTTAGTTTTTGGATATATATACATGATATGAATAAATATGCGGATACTTATAAACGAGTATTGTGTATGTCTAAAAATGTAGATGAAACTAATTATGATAAATGCTCTCCTTATATATTTTTAGATAAAACTCAAAATCGTATGTATGTACGAATTGGGTCAAAAAATTCAAGTAATACTAATACATATACTAATATTACTGAAGGAAATCTTGATAATATTATGACTACAGGTATAACAATACCTTATATTCCATTACAACGATGGGTTCATGTAGCAATTGTATGTAATGCTAATTCTTATAAAAATTATATTTATGCTTATATTGATGGAGATTTAGTAAATACTACAAGTTCTAATGAAATTGATAGATATATTCCAAATTCTAGTAATAAGAAGAATTTAACAAATATGGATTTAAATGTTAGTAATGTATTAACAATAGGAGGTGCTCCGTCAGATTTAACAAATGGCAATGGTTTTTCTGGATTAGTATCTAAATTTACTACATTTAATTATGAATTAAATCAAAAAGATATATTTGATGATTATTATACAGGTCCTATTGGTGGATTTATGGCTAAATTAGGATTAGGTATGTATGGAATTAGAAGTCCAATCTATAAATTATAAATTATAATATATATAATTAAAATAGAAATGTTAAACACTATTATACAGATAATATTGGCTTTATTCTTAATATTAATAATGGCATTTATTGCTTATTCTATATATGATAATGAATATATTAAATCTATTAATATTTTTAATACAAATAAAAAAGAAACAAAAATATTTACAGGAGTATATTCATTTGATAAATCAGGAATTAGAGTTGAAACCGTTAATAAATTAAATCCTTATTATTTTGACTTAAATCCATCAATAAATCAAAACGGTGGTGCTGAATATTCATATAACTTTTGGTTATATTTTAACATAAATGATAAAAATGCTAATAATATTTTTACAACAGGAGGAGCTGAAGGTACTAGAACTGCTGATGCTAATTATATAGTATTATTTTATAGAGGTATTAGACAATTAATACCATATAAACAATTTAATTATTCATGTGATACTTTAGGACGCGATTTAAATCCCAAAAAATACATTCTTGTAAAAAATCCATTAGTTAAACTTAATAATAATGGTAAAGAACTAGTTATTGAATATAATAATTTAAATACACCTGATACATTTAATTCTACAGCTACGCCAATGAATTGTACAGCAGTATCTGCTTATGATAATAATAAAAATAAATTAGGAATAAAAAATATTGATACGAAAATGTACAATAAAGTATATAATATGATAACAATTGTTATGCAAGAAAGTCCTAGTAATGAAGATGTTTTATTTCAAAATAGAACAAATTGTAAAGTTTATTTTAATGGAACATTAATAGCTGATCGTTCAACATATAATAATGATATTATAAATGATACAAATTCTGTTAGAGTATCTACTACAATGAAAAAAAATATAGGTAATTTATATATAAATCCTAAAAGTCATTTTAAGAATTCTAATAGATCGGATTATTTAGGAGCTACTGATAAAGATAGTAATAGTAATAATGATATAGTTGAATTAACAGAATCAGATGGTATAACAAAAGATATTCCTTTAAAAATAGCTGATTTATCATATTTTAATTATGCTTTATCTATGGATGAAATACTTGTATTATATAATAAAGGATTTAAGAATGAATTAGCAGATATAATAATTAAAAATAACGCTGCTGTAAATAAGGATATAGTAATAGGAAAGAAGATTAATTTAGATATGTATAATGCTAATAATACAAATCTTCCAGTAGAATCTATTTAAATTTTATCAAATTATTAATAATTATAAAAATATTTATTAAATGGTTGCTGGACTAATACAATTGGCTACATCAGGAAGTCTTGATAGTTTTATTACTATTAATCCAAATATAAGTTATTATTTATTTGCTTATAAAAGACATACTAAATTTGCTTTAGAAACAAAATTATTAGATTTTGATAAGACTATAAATATAGATGGAATAAATAATCGTTATAGATGTAGTATTGATCCTAATATAGGAGATTTATTATCAAATTTATATTTTATATATACAATACCTGAAATATATTCAACAGATAATTATAGATTTAGATGGATTAAAAATTTTGGAACATTATTAATTAAAAGAGCAGTATTTTATATTGGATCAACTATAGTTGATAATATATCAGGTGAATATTTATTATTATCAAATGAATTATCTTTATTAGTTAAAGATAATTATGATGATATTACTGGAAATATAGAAGAAATGTATAATCCATCTATACCAATTCCTGTTATTAAAATAAATAATAATCGATTTGAAACGATGAGATATCCATATATAATTCCTGATAATATAAAACCATCAATATCTGGTAGAGAAATAATAATACCATTAAGTTTTAATTTTACAAAAAATCCATCATTATCTATATTATTAGCTAGACTTCAAAATAGAAAAGATATATATATAGAATTAGAAATAGAGGATATTGAAAATTTATATCAGGTATATTCTAAAGAATTAGATTTATATATTAGTCCAAAATATTATAATGAATTATATTCAAATCAAAAATCAATAAATATAAATGATTTTATCAGAACTTCAAATAAAGATTTAAAAGCTAGAATTGAAGGAACATTTGTATATTTAGATAATTATGAGAGAGGATTAATGATGATATCACCTGTTAAAAGTATATTATTAGAAAGAATATTTATATCAAATTTTGAAACATTAATATCAGGAAATAATTTACGAACAACGATTGAATTAATGGGAGCAAATCATCATACAAAAGAAATAATGTGGATATTGAGAAGAAGTGATTATAATAAATATAATGATAATTTTAATTTTACAAATAATATTCCTGAAAATATAAATAATCCAATTATATCAATGGCTAATATATATTTTAATGATAAAAATATAATGGAAGATAAACCTGAAAATTTCTTTGGAAAAATACAACCATATCAGTATCATTCAACTATACCAAAAAGAGGTATATATATATATTCATTTGGTTTATATCCTGAAAAATGGCAACCATCAGGTAGTTATAATGGGGCTAATGTAAAAACTTATTTATATGTATATGTAAAACCGGCAAATAATGATGTAATAAATAATAAATTAATAAAATTTAATAAAAACATTTATAATTATGATTATTTAATAAGATATTTTGTAAAAAGTTATAATGTATTAGAATATATTGGTGGTAATGTTGGAATTAAATATGCTTAATTATTTTTATATTTATAAATAATAATAAATATGGATTTAACATTATTTATAATGATAGTCTTATTAATAATTACAATATTATATGGTATTAATATATTAAAAGATGTTAAACATGATATTAAATCAATTAAAGGTGATGATGATAATAATAATGAAGAAGATGATATAATAAATTATATAAAAAATAGTCTAGAATATTTAAAGAATTTATTATAATATTTAAGAAGTAAATGAATAATTATTAATAATTATATATATGCCAAGAAAAAAAGTAGTAACAGATGTTGTTATAAAAAAACAAAATAAAAAAAATATAATAGATTCTATGATTAAAGATAATGAAAATAATGAAGAAGATATAATTCTTCAATTACCTATATCTCAAAATAAAGTTTATAATATTATAAATAATATTAGTGATACTAAAATACTTGAACCAACACCATATGAAAATACATGTTATTTTACAAATGATTCTGAAAATATATCATGTGAAAATGAATATTATCAAACAAATACTTTTAATAAAAATATTTCATGTTGTTATTGGTGTTGTCATTCAATAGATAATAATTATGGTATGCCTTATAATTATGACACTATAAATGATACATTTTATACATTAGGATCATTTTGTTCTCTTCAATGTGCTAATGCTTATAATTTTTCAACAAATTCAGGAAGTGATAAAGTATGGGAAATTAATAGTTGGATACAAATGATAGCAAGAAGATTTGGAATTAATAATATTATAAGACCAGCACCTTGTAGATATTTATTAAAAATGTTTGGTGGTAATTTATCTATAGAAGAATTTAGAGAAGCTCATATTAATACCGATAAAACATATATTCTTAATATTCCTCCTATGATTTCTATATGTTCTACCAGTGAAGTTATAAATACTTCTTATCTAAATAAAAAAAAATGATTTAAAGATTATAATTCTTTATATATCGTAATTAAATCAATTTAAAGAAATGACGGATATCTATTTTACTCCATATAAGGTAAGTACAATTACATGTAATGTTGATATAGGAGTAAATATTGATTTAATTACATTATATGAAAATTTTATGATAGGAGATAAATCAAATTTTGTATGGATATATTATCCTAAAATTATGGATAAGGATAATAAACGAGGAGAATATCCTAAAAAAAAGAGAAATGTAAAAAATTCTGTAACAAAAAAAACGTCATTTGATAATCAAGTAACAGTATTATATAAAAGTGATAATTATCCTAATTTGAAGATATTTAAAAATGGTAATATTCAATTAACAGGAGTTAAAGATGAAAATAATGTAGAAATGATTGTTCAACAAATTATTAAAGAAATAAAAAGAATATATGAATTAAACCCTGAAATATCAAACACTGATGATTTTATAAATAAAATAGGCTTCTATAATTTTCATATTAGAATGATAAATACTGATTTTAAAACATATGGTGATATTAATCATACTGAAAAATTCTTAATTAGAAGAAAAGTATTACATAAATTATTAATAAGTGATTTATATAATAATAAATGTAGTTTTGAACCTGGTAAATATCATGGAGTTAAATTAGAATTTTTCTGGAATAAATGTAAAGAAAAACAAAATGGTTTATGTACATGTACAGATTATTGTTTTGGAAAAGGTAGTGGAGATGGTAATAAAAATTGTAAAAAAATAACAGTTGCTATATTTGAAAGTGGTAGTGTATTAATTACAGGAGGAGTTTCATTTTCACAAATAGAAGATGCTTATAAATATATAACAAATATATTTAGAACACATAAAGAAGAAATAAGAAAAACAGATTTAAATAATTTATTAATTTAAAGTAATAATTTCATCTATTTTTTTTAAGATATTATCAAAATCGGAGATTATATCATTTTTATAATATAATTTAATATCTGTTTTATTTAAAATAATAAATTTTAATTTAAATGATAATGTATTATCTTTTAATTTTAATAATCTAGTACATATTAATTTATCATTAATATCATCATAATAGTCATCATAAATATCTTCAATATAAATATTATTTTTAATTACTTTTTTTTGTAAATAAATATCAATATATTCAATTGTTTTATAATCAAATAATTCAAATAAAATTAATTGAATATCATTATAATTATCATATTTATTTTTTCCAATAATTAATTCAATTTTATTATCTTCTTCATAATCAATAGGAAAATATTCATTAAAAATTAATAAATTATCATAATATTTATATTTATAAGTATTATAATTATCATTATATTTAATTGATAATTTGATACTATCTTTAGGAACAATTTTTTTAATAAATAATCTAATATCGTCCATTAATTATATTATTATTAATAATAAAATTTATCATTTTTTATTTAAATATTTAAATATATGATATAGTTAAAAAATAATATGAGTTATATTCGTAATATTTGGTATAATTTATTAGCAATCAAAAATAATATAATAATTAATTTTATATTAATAGGAAATATTATATATCCAAGTTATTTTAATGATATACTCCTTAAATATAAAAATAAAGGTGATGATTATTATAAATATATTTTTTTATTAAATATAAATAATAAAATATTTAAAAAATATAATATTGATATTTTAGATAAAGGCATAGAATTGTATAATAAATTTAAAACATTATCATTAACTAATAATAACGATGATAATATAAGTGAAATTAGTGATATGAGTGAAATTAGTGATATAGATTAAATATAGATAATTTCATGACATAATCCTAATTCTTTGGCTTTATTAGCATCTATTATCATAAATTTTTTATCAATATTATTAATATATTCATTTGTCATTTTAGATTTAGTTTTTAGAATTTCTTTAATTTTTTTTAAAATAAGTTTTGTATTTTTAATATTATCATCTAATAATATACTATAATTATAAAATGAATATAATAGATTACATATAATATAACAATGAGAATACATTATAATTTTATTACAATGTAAAATTGGAAGTAAATTTTCTATACTTATAGGAACATCAATAATACCATATTTATAACTACTAATTCTTTTTATTTTTGGTATTAAATTAAATGAATTAAATATCATATACATATTATTTTTATCATCATCATCTTTATTTTCTGTATCAGTACAATTATTAAATGTAGTATAAATAATAGTAGGATATTTAGTATTTATTTTATTAATATTATTATTAATTTCTTCATTTTTCATATTACAAGAAATAATTAAATTATTAATATTTGTAGAACTATTTAATAATTTTAAAATATTTATTTTAGTATTTTCTTTATTAATACTATTATAATCAATTATTCTATCTACAATACCTTTTTTTAAACAATATATAGAATCTAATAATAAATTGTGTTCTAATAAATCATGTAATTCTTCTTTTTTAAATAAAGTTTTTTTTAAATATAAATTAATAATATTTTTAAAATAACTATCTATTTTATTTATATAATTCAATATTTTTTGTCTACCATCATTTAAATATCCTGTTATTCTATATTCATGTAATAAACAATATGAATATTTATTCATTATTCTATAAGGACTGTTAATCAATAATAGAGTGGCTATAGAAAAACAGTAATTATCTACTATAGTTGCTATAGGAACATTACTTATTTTAAAAATAGTTAATAATTTTAATCCATCTTGAAGAATACCACCCATAGAACTAATATGAATTAATATTGGTTTAGGATTTGGTTCTATATTAATATTTCTTATATCTTCAATTAATTTATCTATTTTAGAAGAATCAATATCTCCTGAGATATATAAATGATTAATTTTATCAGAATAAAAATCAGAATCATGTAAATTTTTAAAAAAATTTATAGATGCTTCTTCCATTTTCTATAATTATATATATTTTAAAAAATATATTTAAAGATTTACGATTATTATTTATTAAAAAAATAATATTATATGTCAAAAGAAGATACTGTGATTTTAGGTGCTGATATCGGTACAACAAATTCATGTTGTTGTTTATATATTAATGACCGTGTTGAAGTAATACCTGATTTTCAAACAGGATCACGAACTATTCCATCATATATTACATTTACAGATGATGAAAAATTAGTAGGAGATGCTGCTAAAAATATTGCTACAATGTATCCAAAAACAACATTGTATGATATTAAACGTCTTATTGGTAGAAAATATAGTGATAAAATTGTTCAAGATGATAAAAAACTATGGTCTTTTGATGTAGAAGGTGATAGTAATGATAAACCGTATGTGAGTCTTGAATATAAAGATGAAAAGAAAAAACTGTATCCTGAAGAAATCTCGGCAATGATTATTTCACGACTCAAAGAAACAGCTGAAGCATATCTTGGTCATGCTGTAAAAAGAATTGTAGTAACTGTTCCTGCTTATTTTAATGATAGTCAAAGACAGGCAACAAAAGATGCTTGTATTATTGCTGGTATGATTCCTGAAAGAGTTATTAATGAACCTACAGCAGCAGCTCTTGCTTATGGTCTTGATAAAAAATCAGATAAAGAAATGAATATTTTAATTTTTGATGAAGGTGGCGGTACTCATGATATTTCTATTCTTACAATTGATGGAGGTATCTTTGAAGTAAAAGCAACTGCTGGAGATACTCATCTTGGAGGTTCAGATCTTGATAATCTAATTGTTGATTATTTGTGTGATGATATTAAAAAGAAACATAAGAAAGATGTTAAATCAAATCCAAGATCACTAAAACGACTAAATATTGCTGCTGAAAAGGCTAAAAAGAATTTATCTACAGCAACTTCAACAACAATTGAAGTAGAATCATTGATTGATGGAATTGATTATTCTACAGTACTAAGTAGAGCTAAATTTGAACAATTGGCTGATAGTTTTTTTCAAAGATCAATGGAACCATTGTCTAGAGTTCTAAGTGATGCTAAATTGTCAAAAAATGATATTGATGAAATTGTATTAGTTGGTGGAACTACTAGAATCCCTAAAATTCAAGAAATGTTATCAGCTTATTTTAATGGTAAACCACTAAATAAATCACTAAATCCAGATGAAGCTGTAGCAATGGGTGCTGCTATTCAAGCTGCTATTTTATCTGGTGGAAATAATTCAAAAACCAATGATCTTTTACTCTTAGATGTGGCACCTCTTTCACTAGGTATTGAAACATCTGGTGGAGTAATGACTAAAATCATTGAAAGAAATACAACAATTCCAACTAAAAAATCACAGACATTTTCAACATATTCTGATAATCAACCAGCTGTAGATATTAAAATTTATGAAGGAGAACGAGCATTAGTTAAGGATAATAATCTACTGGGATCATTTAATCTAAGTGGTATTCCTCCAATGCCTAGAGGACAACCTAAAATTACAATTGATTTATCAGTAGATGCTAATGGTATTCTAGAAGTAACAGCTAAAGAAGAAAGCACCGGAAAAACAAATAACATTAAGATTACAAATGATAAAGGACGACTATCACAAGAACAAATTGATGAAATGATTAAAACGGCAGAAAAATTTAAGAAAGAAGATGAAATTCAAAAAGAAATTATTGAAAGTAAAAATGATCTAGAAAATTATTTATATGGAGTTAAAAATTCATTATCTACAAAAGCAGAAGGAGCACCACCTAATTTTGACGAGGTTAAAGCAGAAATTGATCCAATTGTAGATGAAGGATTAAAATGGTTTGAAGAAAATACAAAAGCAACAGTAGATGAATATAAAAATAAGAGAAAAGAATTAGTAGATAAGATTCAGCCTCTACTAATGAAACTTCAAGGTAATATGGAAATGCCTCCTAATTTTGATCCAAGTATGTTTTCTCAAAAACCACCTGAAACAGAACCAGAAACTAAAGAAGATAATATTGATGACTTAGATTAAATTTATTTTTTTATTAATATTAATAGTTTATCATTATCCCAACCGGGAGATTTTCTATAAATATGATCTAATGTACAAAAATAATAATCTTCAAAATTATTTAATATATTTTTTAATTTATCGTAATAATCATTTTCATTATATGATAAAAATATATCCTCAATAATTAATATTCCTCCAGGTTTTAAATATTTATAAGTATTTTCTATTATATTTATTTGATCTTCTAATTGATGAGTACTATCATCAATTATAATATCAAATTGTTTATCTATTTTATCAAAAACATCAATTATTTGATTTTTATTTTTTATATCTAGAATATTTAATATAATTCTATCTGATTCATAGTTATTTGTAAAATCTATTAAATATTTTTCATTATTATCAAATCCATAAATTGTAGAATTTTTAAAATATTCTTCCCACATTCTTAAAGAAGCTCCTTTATATATACCTATTTCACCTATTATTAATTTTTCATCTTTTTTATTTTTAAATAATTCATCATAATATAATGTATAAGGATGACAATGATCATTCATATAATTTTGTGAAGATTTATCTGTATTATATTTTTTACCTATTTCACATAATTCACATTTTTTATCATTATAATTTATTTTATATGATTTCATTTAGTTTATTAAATTAAAAGAAAAATAAAATTATTTATTATCCGTAGATCCAAACCCTCCTTCATTTCTTTTTGTCGTATTTAAATCTTTTTCACTTACTTCCTCTAGATTTACATATTCCTGTTTTTTAATTATTAATTGACAACATTTAAATGGATAAGTAATATCAATAGCATCATCTGCTATTTTAGTAAGAGCAATATATAAATTACCTCTATAACTATTATCAATAATACCTACACTATTACTTAAAATATATCCAGATTTACTAATTGAACTTCTTGCTACAATTTCAGCATAATATCCAAATTCTAATTGAATTTTAATTCCAGTATCATATAAACCTGTTCTTGAATTATAATCTTTAACTTTATTAATAATACTTAAATCATATCCGACATCACTCCAATTTTCTTTTGAAGGAATCTCCGCATTTTCATTTACTCTAATAAAACAACATCTAGGTAAAGATAAATTATAATTAGCAACTTTAATAGAATAACTATCATTATTAATTTTATTATAAATTTTTCCTAAAAAATCAGTACTAGAACATCCATACATATATGTTAAATATCCATCAATTACAATATATGGAATAGTCATAAAATCACCAATCTTATGACTATTTTCATTTTCTTTAATTAATACATTATCTGTTTCAGTATCATTTGTAATATAATTATATTCATATAATCCTCTGATGTATTCATATTTTAAATTATCTGACCATTTATCAAAATTTTTATTATTTTCATCAATATCTTTTAAAAGATCATCATTTAAAATTGTCATTGAAATAGTTTCAGTTTTTTCATCATAGAAAATATCAACAATATTTTTAAATAATTCTAATGTTTTTTTATCATCATCAATACAAATATCTGAAAATTCATAACAATTTTTAGCATATGCTGAATGTGTATTTTTAATATAATTAAAAAATCCTAAACAATATGCTTTTTCATTTGTATCAATTAAATTTAAATAAGAAGATGTCATACTTTAATTATTTTATTATTAAATAATTCTTAAATATAAATTTTAATCAAGAGGACTATCTGTTATAGTAATTCCACAATATTCTACATTTTTTAATTTGAAATCTTGTTTTTTATATATTCCTATATTTATACTTTCTTCTAATATCCATTTAAAATTACTCCAGAATTCTTCTGTATGACCTATTGATATTGAACATACATGTGCCATTTCATGAAGAACTACAAACATCATAGTATTTAAATCCATTAATTTATTATTAGTTCTTAAACATAATACAATCTGTTCTCCTTTATTTATAGAATAACTTGTATATTTAGGATCATCTATACCTTCTTTAAGTCTATCCGGATTAAAATTACTTTTAAATCTTTCAATTCTATCATCCCTTGGATACGTTTTAATTAGATGATTTACTAATAATACTAATTTTTCTCTTATTTTTGCTATTAGATCAGCTGCTTCTTGAGCATCATCTTTTACTTGTACTTCATATTTTCTATTATCAATAGTAGATACAACTTTTTCTATTTTAGAATGATAATGATATTGATATAATAAAAATATAAATATAATAAAAAGACCTATTATTAAAAAACCTTGAATTCCTATTTCCATTCTATAAGATAATAATAAAAATTGATTTTATTTAATATAAAAATTAAAAATATATAAATATTATGAATATATTTCCTAGATCTGAAATTGATGAATTAACTACTACTGATAATGAAATTTTAATACAAATTACAGATTGGTTTACTCCTGATAATGATAAAAATAAGATGGATTATGAATCTAGTGATAAATATACTATATATATTTATGGTACAACTGATAATAATATTACAGTATGTGCCAAAGTAATTAATTATAAACCATTCTTTTATGTAAAACCTCCTAAAGAATGGCAAGAATTGGATTCTAGAAAATTTAAAGAAAAAGTTAGCGAATTAGAAAGAAAATTATTAGAAGATACTTATGAAAGTAAATTTAAAGGTAAAACATATACTAATAGAATTATACCAAATAATAATAGAGAATATTATGAAAATATTGAAATTGTAAATAAAAAAGATTTTTGGGGATTTACTAATAATAAAAATTTTAAATTTCTTAAAATTGTTGTTAGTTCAATGAAATTATATAATAATTTAAAATATTATTTTCAATCAGATCAACCGATTAAAGAAGGATTTACTTTATATGAAAGTAATATTGAACCTTTTCTTAAATTTATTCATATTAAAAATTTAAAACCATGTGGTTGGATTAATATTAAAAATTATACATTAGATGATGCTCCAGATACTATATGTAATTATAATATAACGGTTGATTGGAATAATATAGAATCTGTAAATATTAATAAAATAGCTCCTTTAATTATTGCCTCTTTTGATATTGAATGTACTAGTTCTCATGGTGATTTTCCAGTAGCAATTAAAAATTATAAAAAATTAGCACAAGATTTAGTATATTTAACTAAAGCTAATTTATTAGATTATAAAAAAATCATTGATTATATTTATAATGCTTATACTGATGATGTTATTATAAATGATTTTTATAAAATTCATAGATTATATTCAAAAAAACCAGTAGATATTAAAATTAAAGATAAATTAAGAGAAAATTTAGAAGGTATTAAATTTATTTTAAATAAAATTAATGAATTAAAAATAGATGATATTGAAGAAGATGATGAAGACGAATTAGATGATGAAGATATTAAGTCAAAAAAATTAACAAGTAAAGAATTTAATGAAATAGAAGAAATATTAAATAAAAAATTAACAGATATTCTTCCTGAATTAGAAGGTGATAAAATTATTCAAATTGGTACCACTGTTCATAAATTTGGTTCTGATGAAATTGTCTATAAAAAAATTATTACATTGAATTCATGTGATTTAATTGAAAATGCTGATGTTGTATGTTGTAATACAGAAGATGAATTATTAATGAATTGGAAAAGATTATTAAATACTATAAATCCAGATATTTTAACAGGATATAATATTTGGGGTTTTGATATTGAATATATATGGAATAGAACAAAAGAATTAAAAATTAATGAAAAATTTAGTATCGGATTAGGTAGAATTAGAAATAGACAAGTTTCATTAATTGAACAAAAATTATCATCATCAGCATTAGGTGATAATATATTTAAATTATTTGATATAGAAGGAATTATTTGTATTGATTTATTTAAAGTTATTCAAAAAGATTATAAATTAGATAGTTATAAATTAGATAATGTAGCAGCAATTTATGTTAATGAAAAGAAAGATGATTTAAAACCTAAAGAATTATTTGAAAAATTTAAGGGTAATTCTAATGATAGATGTATTATTGCTAAATATTGTATTCAAGATTGTGCTCTAGTTAATAAACTTATTCATAAATTAAAAATTCTTGAAAATAATATTGGAATGGGTAATGTTTGTTTAGTTCCTTTAAGTTATTTATTTAGAAGAGGACAAGGTATTAAAATATTTTCATTAATTGCCAATGAATGTATGAAAAAAGATTATTTAATTCCAGTAATTAAAAATTTTATAAGTGATGAAGATGTTGACGGTTATGAAGGCGCGATTGTATTAGAACCTAAACAAGGAATTTATTTAGATGTTCCTATTGTAGTATTTGATTATGGTTCATTATATCCGTCATCTATGATTTGTAGAAATTTATCACATGATACATATGTTATTGATAAAAGTTATATGGATATTAAAGATGAAAATGTAGAAATAGTTAAAGTAAGTTATGATTTATATGAAGGTTTAGGTGATAAAAAAAGTAAAATAGGTGTTAAAGATTGTTATTTTGCGAATTATAAAGATGGTAAAAAAGGTATTATTCCAAATATTTTAGATATGTTATTAAATGAACGAAAAAATACAAGAAAAAAAATAGAATATATTACTATTATTAAAAATGATGGTAATACTATCTCCGGATTTCCAGAAGAAAATGATAATGAAATAATTTTAACAAATATTGAATTAAATACTAAAATAAAAATTTTAAAATCTGATATTAAAAACAAAATAAATACTTATAATAAATTTGAATGTGCTGTATTTGATGCTTTACAAAATGCTTATAAACTTACAGCTAATTCATTATATGGACAAATTGGTGCTAGAACTTCACCAATTTATTTAAAAGATATCGCGGCATGTACTACATCTACGGGCAGAGAAATGATAATGATAGCAAAAAATTTTGTAGAAACAAATTATGATGCTGAAGTAATATATGGAGATACAGATTCTATTTTCTGTAAATTCAGATTAAAAGATAGTGATGGAACTGAATTATATGGAAAAGAATCATTAAAATATGCTATTAAAATAGGTGAAGAAGTAGAATTAAAAATAAAAAAACATCTACCTTATCCACAAAAATTAAATTATGAAAAATGTTTATATCCTTTCATATTATTCTCTAAAAAAAGATATGTTGGAAATTTATATGAAAAAGATGATGTTAATTATAAACAAAAATCTATGGGTATAGTATTAAAAAGAAGAGATAATGCTAATATTGTAAAAAAAGTATTTGGAGGAATTATAAATATTATTCTAAATTCACAAGATTTAGAATTATCTCTGAAATTTTTAAAAGAAGAATTAGAAGATTTGGTTTTAGGTAAAACAGATTTAAAAGATTTAATATTATCTAAAACTTTAAAAGGATATTATAAAGATCCTACTAAAATTGCCCATAAAGTTTTAGCAGATAGAATAACTTTAAGAGATGTTGGAAATAAACCAGCAGTAAATGATAGAATTCAATATATTTATATTAAAAATAAAGATGGTAAATTACAAGGAGATAAAATAGAAACTCCTGAATATATTATTGAAAATAAATTAGAACCTGATTATCTTCATTATATTACTAATCAAATTATGAAACCTGTTTTACAATTATATGTATTATGTTTAACTGAATTAAGTTATTATAATGAAATACCAGATTATTGGGAAAAAATAGAAGAAGAATTAAAACTTAAAGAAATGTATAAAGATGATAGAAGAAGAGCAAATAGATTAGAAAGTTTAAAATTACGAAAAGTTCAAGAATTATTATTTGATGAATTTATAAGTAAACTTCAAGAACCAAAAGTTAGAAAATCTACTAAAAAAGAAATAGTAAATACTAAAAAGGAACCATTGGAAACTAAAAAGGAATCATTAGAAACTAAAAGTAGAATATTGGAAGGTAATATTAGAATTATAGATAGTAAAGTAAAAAAAGCATTAACATGTAATATTGAAATTAAAAATAATACTAAAATCATTTATAAAGATGAAAAAATAATAACTGATGAAAAAATAACAAAAGATAAATTGTTAAAAAAGGTTTTAATTGAAATATATGATAAATATAAAGAAGAAGATTATAAAATTAATATTAAAATTAATTATAAACAATTTATAAAAGATTATAATACTATAATTGCTAAATATGAAGAATTATCAAAAATGAAAGAATTAAATAAAACTGATGTAAGTATTATTAAAAATTATAATCAAATTATTAAAAATGAAGAATTTATTAAAATAAAAAATAATATAAAATTATTAGAATAATATGGGAAATGGTAATTCAGGTCCTTCTTATATAGATCCTATAACTGTTTCTTCATATGATCCGCCAAATATCAAAAAAAAAGACTTAGTATATATTTCAGAAACATTTAGAGGAACTAGAATATATAATACTAATAAAAGTTCTATTAATTTAATTATGTTTATATTTATATTTTTAATGATTTTATTTATCATATATTTTTATTCTATATCATAAAAAATATATAAGGATAATTTTATTATATATAATTGTATGGGATTGTAGTTCAATGGTTAGAATATAGCTCTTATGAAGCTAAGACCCGAGTTCAATTCTCGGCAATCCTACACATTATTTTTTTAATTATAATTTATAACAAAAATAAATTATAATCAATATAATCAATATAATCAATATAATCAATATAATCAATATAATCAATATAATCAATATAATCAATATAATCAATATAATCAATATAATCAA
>Ga0208231_1000045_pt1 | contig 40244 bp, 61 predicted proteins | sample LakMenEpi15Jun12_FD_150702 | JGI IMG/M metagenome (GOLD analysis project Ga0208231, IMG submission 150702) | Freshwater microbial communities from Lake Mendota, WI - 15JUN2012 deep hole epilimnion (SPAdes) | ecosystem: Environmental > Aquatic > Freshwater > Lentic | place: Lake Mendota, Madison...
GGGGGGGGGGGGGGGGGCAATCAGTTATTGGGACGCGCGAGGGATTTTGCGACATCGTCTAGCAGCTCCCAGTTACTGGGTTTCCGGTGTCGTTCGGGGGAGTAGTCTATTTTCTGACGGCCGCTGATGTCATCGAACGCCCAGATCACGAATTGGTTCAAGTCCGGCAAATAACCGGCCAACACGTCAAAATCGCCGGAGCCGTACATTTGCTTCTTTCCGGTGCCGTTTTGCTTCATGAGCGGAATGCGGTAGCGGTTGCGCGACTCGTCATACCATGCCGTCTTGACCTGCACCTTTATGGAACGCGTCCAAGGCTTGGAGATGCAAACGTCCGTCGCATGTGCGTGCCCAAGCGGGACAAAAATGTCCCAATCGTGAACCATGGCTCCGGCCATAAAGAGCGTCTCGGCGATCTCGCCCTTGCGCCAAGACGGATGGTTTTTTCGTATCATTTGATCAATCACGCCGCGGCCTCCGCGTTAAATTTCCGGCGCTGCTCGGCTAGGCTTCGAGCCAGCGCGCTGTCAGCGGGTTGCCCCTGCGCAGGCATCGGAACAACTTTGGGCCGGTCGGCCGGAGCGTCGATAAAGACTCCGCGCCAACCGTGCTTGATCGACTTGCGCAAAGCCTCGACAGCCTGCTGCTCGTTGACTGACGCAAGATCGGCCACAATGCTCTTGGCGGCGAGGGGAGTCAGGGGCGTGCGAATCTCGCGCCGGTGCTGTGCAAAGTCGGCCCACGCATGCGCCAACCCAAGCCCATGCGGGAGAGCGATGGTCGATGGGTCAAACTTGGCGGCGGGAGCGCGCTTTGGCTTGGGTGCCGTTTTTTCCGAGGAAGAAGGAGCGAGCGCGTCAGCGCTTATTTCGGTTTTCTTTTGGTTCTTTTGGTTGGGGTGACGCTGCGTCATCATCGTTGGTGACGTGGCGTCATCATCATTGGTGACGCTGCGTCCTTGATGACGTGGCGTCATCGATGACACGGCGTCATCAATAGCGCTGGTCATGAGGAGCCAGTCGCACGCCATCCGCTTGCCGTTTTCGACGCGAGAGGAGGCGACCAGCTTGATGATTCCGGCAGCTTGCAGGCGCCCAAGCACGTCGCCCACGCGGCGCACGCTGATGCCGGTCATCTCGGACAGCTTGCCCTTCGATGCATAGCAATCGAATGGGTCGGCAAGGTCGGCCAGCGCCAACAGCACCAGCTTGTCCATGGGCGCCAGCTTCTGCGGCCATGCCCATTTGCGCGCCTCTGTGCTCATTGTGCCCTCCTGAGACGGTTGCGCTTCGAGATGTCGCTCGACTCAAACTGCAAGACACCCTCGGTAGTGGCCATGCCGGTGTATTTGCACCGGAGCGTGTCAAAGGGCGGGCACACCGGCTTCCAAGACTCCGCGTCCTTCACCCAGCAGATCGCGCGCTCGGACCAGTTGGGGATGCCCTCGATGTAGAGCATGCGCGCATTGCGCGGGGTCTGCGCCTTGCAGAGCTTTACGTTTGCAAACTCGTCGCCCTGTTCGATGCCGACCTGCCGCGCGGTCTCCTCGGCCAGCTCCTTGGCGGACTTGGGGGCGGCGACCAGCTTGGTCTCCGGCTTAGGCTCCGCGGCCGTCACCGGCTCAACCGGCGGGGCGGCTACCGGTTCAGACACCGGATTAGGACCGGATACCGGCTTGAGGGCGGGCGCGGACTCGCTAATGGGCTGACTGATTGCTGACTTTGCTTTGGTTAGGATTGTTTTGATCATGCTGCTTGTGTGTTGAATGTTTCGCTGTGAACGGAAAGCGGCAGCGGCTGCTGCCCATTTAAAATCTTGGCGCCCTTGCGCATGTTTTCGCTCGGAGGCAGCGGACGCATGTTCTGCCAGTTACAGGCAACCTTGAGCTGCATTTGGTCCGTAAGATCAAACGCAGCAAGGGGAATGATGTGATCGATGTGAAAGCTGCCAGCGTTGCCCCACGACATGCCGCCCTTAAACTGGCGCTCAATGTGCTGGCGCAAAAAATCAAACGAGCAGCCGATTAGCTCCTCGGTGCGGCCAGTTTTGGAGACACCGCCCTTCTTTGCCGCTTGGTAAACGCGAGCGCGGACTCTGCAGGCTAAGGCGAACTGTGGGTCTTCGGCGTAGCGAGTTTTGACATACTGGTTGGCTCTCTGGGGATTGCGCTCACGCCACTTGCGCTGCAGCTCCTTGGACTTTTCCTTGTTTTTTTCCTGCCATTTACGCGCCCTTTCGCGCGCCTTCGCCACCCATTCCTGACTTTGCTTTAAGCGGTAATACCGATCCAGCGCTGCAACCCTGTTGCGCTCTTTGACCTGTGGCCTCTGGGTGTACTCTTTGGAGTAAGCTCGCTGCCTTTCTCTGTTCTCCGGCTTCTGGCGCGAGAGTTTTGCGCTCTCTTGCCCGCGCTCAGATTGCTTCCATCTCTTTGATGTTTGCGCCCGCTTGGCGGCCCTTGCTTTGTATGCTTGGCTCTTAGTGTGTGCCGCATCGCTTTTGCGCTTGCGCTCAACAAGGTCGGCATACCTATCTGGAGTAACCCAGCGCTCTCTGACGTTCTTGCTGCCATCAACCCGCGCTTCTCTTTCGTAGCACCAAAAGATTCTTCCGTCAGAGGCGTTTACATGGCCCCTGCAAAATCGTTTTTGTATAAAAAGTTCCGCCGCCTTACCGGTCGGGGGGTTTGACGAGAATGACAACACTTGACCCCCTCCCCCCCCTCTGTACAGAGGAATGTGCGAGGGGTTAATCGCTGCGGCTCCATTATACATTCTGGACATAGTATTCGGTTATAGCGTAAGTCGTTGAACATCAGCATCGATGCTCTCCGGTTTCGGGGTGGAGTTGACCGGCGGGAGGGCGGAAGCGGTCTTTTGGGGCGTGTCTCCGCTCACCTCGACCGGTTCAAACGCCACATCCACCACATCGCCACGCGCCTTGAGTCCGGCCACGAACGTATCCCAAGCCTCTGCGGCCGGTGCCGTGACGTGCTCGACGCGCTGCGTGGCGCCGCCTGAGAGCAGCTCGGCCTTCTCGGTCGCCACTGCCGACATAATGACCAAGCCGTGGTCTTTCATATCGGGAACGCGATCAAGCAGTTCCGCCGTGCCAACGGCTGCGAGCGTCTTCCAGTTGTTGGCTGCCGTCTGGCGAGCCTTCTCCAGCGCTTCCGGCCGGTTGCGGATCAGGGCAATGATGGTGTGGTAGCTGGTGTTGAAAGCGCGTGCGATGCGTGTGGCGGGCATACCGGCGACGTGAGCGGCGAGGATCTCCGCGGCCTTGGCCGGTGGGACGTCTTCTCCGGTGTGGCCTTGGACGCTCACGATGGTGCGTCCGTCTTCCGCCTCGATGAGCTTCGTGCTCTTCGCTGTGCCCTTCGGCTTGCTGCGTGTCTTAGGTCTTCCCATATAGCTATTCCTTCGCGTCCCCTCTCAGCACGGCCGGACGCACCCAATTCGGGTCATTCTCGCCACCTTCACGCCCAGTCAAACAAAGTGGCTCCTGCGCGATTTTAACGCCCTTGCTATGGGCTGAGATCTCGTTAAGCGCGCGGGTCAGACTCCGCACTACGCTTCTGGCCTTGGTCGCTGTGCAATCCATTGCCAAGGCAGTCAAATGTCCGCCTTGCCACGACCGGAGGTAGGGCCGCGCGCCCTTGAGCGCACGCAGCAGTGCGGTGAGCTTCGGCTCTCGGCTTTGGAAGATCCATTGCTTGCCCATCGTCCGCCAATAGCACAGCGCCGCAGGATAGAGCGGGAGGCCGGTCTCAGGATTGACGCTGTTGGTCTTCACGCTGCGAACCTCCGCATGAGGATGTGCTTGGCCCACGCATCGAGCTGCTTGGTCAGGTGGTAGTGCTTGCAGTAGGGGCACTGGTAGACGGTCATCTGGGGTTGGCAGCGCCGTGCTTGCGCTACGGTGAAGAACCGGCGCTTGCGCCCGCATGCACGCCACTGCTTGAACGTCATGACGAAGATCACTCCGCGTCCTCCTCGCGTCCGCACTTGATCGCCCACAGGAACATGAACCCATAGGCAGCGAGCGCGCCGACCGGCATACCCGCGGCGAAACCGATGAAGATGAAGCCGAGGTCAGCCACGGCGACGCTTCCTCCAGATGCGCTGCGCGATGACTAGCATGATGTGCGCAGGCACCGTTGGGGCGGCACCTCGGTAGGTCTTAGTTCTCTTTCCGGTATTCATGTGGGGTTAGGCTTGGGCGTTGGTATCTCAGGGCAAATCGGTAGCCGCTCATGAAGGCATCGCGGCGACCGGATGCGTGCGCCGCGAAGTAGGCTTCTTTGCGGGTGAGGTGAGCGGACGCGCGTCCTTTGCGGAAGGCGCGCGAGCTGTGGTCTATGAGGTCGGCAAGGATCTCAGTGCCGTCGCTCACACGGTCCATTGCCATGGCCGCATTCGAGCGCCAGCGCGAGCTGCTCTCGTAGGTCTCAAGGCTGAACGCCTTGGCGCGGTGGGTGAGACGGTGCGCGGTCGTCATGCCGCGACCTCCATGCGTTGCAGCCGGTTGATCTCGCCACATGCGGCGCGAACAAGCTGCGCTCTGAGGTTGCGGCTCTCGCTGCGGGCTTCTCGCATCATCGCGTCGCACTTCATGTTGTCGTCGCGCAGTCCGTCGTTCTGTTGCTCAAGGTCGGCGATGCGGTCCTTGAGCTGGATGGTCTCGTTCCGGTAGCTGTCGCGTGATGCGCGCAGGCAGCGGATCAGATCATCCTTGTCGATTTTGTCCTTGTAGGTGGTGAGCTGCTCTTCGGTGTTGCGCAGCTTCGCTTCGAGCTGTTTAATCCGGTCGGCGTCGCTCACTTCGCGCCCTCCGGTTCATAGCTGTGCTTGTCCCACCCGCGCTGCGCCTTGCAGACGTCGGTGAAGGCTTTCTCCATGGCCACGCTCTGCGCGAGCATGCCGATGCTCATGGCGTTGACCATGGCGACGGCGAGGCGGCGCGCTTCGTTGCGCTCCTTGATCAACTTGAGCAGGGGGCTTTCGAGCTGTGGCAGCGACTCGACTAAGTCAGCGACAACAGCCTCGACCACATCGGCGGCGCCAAGACACTCAGGGTTGCCGCACTCGCAGGTGTCGGCTTCGGGGGTGCGAATGAGGTCGATCATGACCGGCCTCCGATCTTGCTGATGACTTCGAGGGCGATGAACACGCTGAACGTCAGCGCGACGACGGACACAAACGTCGTGTCGGTGAGGTAGCTCAGGGCTTCGAGCATGGTGGGTGTGTTTGTCATAAAGGTTACTTGCTGGTGCGCAGTGCGCGCTTCTGCATGAAGGCTTCGAGCGCACGGTGGGAGATGCGCGTCCCTCGTTGTCCGCCCACCGAGAACGCGGTGAGTTCGCCGGAGCGAATGAAGTTTTCGAGGACGGTGCGGCGGCAGCGGACGGCTTTAGCCGCTTCGGTGACAGTTAGTACAAGAGGTGTGGTCATAAAAGTAATGGCGTATGCAAAGGTGCACACAATGCGGACCGGCGTGCAAATCTTTTTTTGGGGGGCGTGCGTCATGGGGTGAAGACCCCATGTCCGGCGCATGGGCCGGTGTTGACATCGTGAGGACTTGGGCGGACGTTTGCGGACGTATGAAAACCAAAACAAGGGCAGCACGTCCCGACAGCAAGCGCGTCACGGTTTCGCTTCTGCCCACGCTACACGCCAGAATCATGCGAGCTGCGCCCGCGCACCGCGTGAGCAACAACCGGTATGCGCAGATGGCGCTCGAATTCTTCCTCGACTGCGAGGAGGCATTTGGAGGGCCGCTCACGGACCAGTTCCGAGGCATGACGGTGCGGCACCTCAAGCAAACGCAGGAAAAACTGCAGCAGTTTCTCGCCGAGCAGTAATTTTTTTTCTGCCTGTAAGTCGCTGATTTACAGAGAAAAACGCATTTCGCCACCTTGCCACCAAAAATATTTACTTGTGCTGTCCACAGTCGTCCCCTAAAGTCCTCATTGTTATGCGAAACACATACACTAACACGATGGCCGCAGGGACTCCCGCTGTGGACAACTACTACGCAACCGGAGAGACGGACGTGAAAACGATCCGCGAACTTCCGCGCGGCGAATACTTCAAACTCAGCGACAGGCGCACCGCAAAAGTCTGGAAGCTCGGCGCGTATGATTACTCCGCTCGCGCTTATTGGGCGGATGATTGCTCCGACATTTCCAACGGCAAGCTAGTCAAAGCCGACCGCTACGTTTTCGTCGGATTCACCTACTAACCACCAACCGGAGATCACCACCATGACCACCACACACCTCCGCTGGAATTTCAACCAGCAACTCACCCGCCTCCGCACCGGCGACGTCGTCCGCTACGACGGCCAGCCGGTGCGCGTCGAGCGCGTCACGCCCACGGCAGCCTACATCGCGCTGCCGGTCGAACCCCGCACGTTCACCACCCTCATGGGCCAGACGGTGACCGTGAAGGCCAAGCCGAAGTGCGTTGCCATCAGTGCCAACTCGGAGATACCTGTGCTTAATCGGAGGGCTGCTTAACACCCCAGCGTCTACACGATATGAAAAACACCACAGCACCTAAGCACAGCAAACAAACCGCGGCGGCGCGCAAATATGAGGCCGAGTGTGAGGCCAAGCGCCTGCGGGTCCGCAAATACGTCAACCGGCTGACCGCTTACGCTCCGAGCGAGTGGGGCGAGTCCTGCAGCTCGACCGGCGCGCGCCTGACGTTCCGCGCCACCATGATCCTGCACCGCATCGATGACGCCATGATCGGCACGCCGGACTACATGGGCTTGGCCTACTGGTGGGCCGAGGAATACAAGCACCACCTGCGCGCCGCCACACCGGCCGAGTGCAAGCGTGCCCATGACAAGCTGATCGCCGAGGGGCTTGCTCTCGATGGCGTCAGCGACCGCCACAAGGAAATCATTTACAAGATAACCGAGCGCAGCGTGCGCAAGGCATTTGGAAAATGACCACCGCACGCATCAACAAAGCCATCCGCCACCTCAATCTGGAGGTGGTCGGGAACGGCGACGGATACTTCTACTTCGTAGACACCGTCACCGAATACCAGCGCGGTGAGTCCGTCATGGTGCCCTACCTCAACAGGCTGTCGCTGCAGCAATGGATCGAAGAAGCCAAGCGGGCCCGCGAGAGCAATATCTTCGAGGGCGTGAAGGAGGGCGCATGACCACCCTCAACACCCACGCCATCGCGCAGTCCGCGGCCACGTTCAACGCGGACCATGACTACGACCTGCAGGCGGCGCTCAAGTTGACCGAGCTGGTCATCAGCCACGCGCACATAGTGCAGCTCGCCCGCAAGGAAGCCGCGGACCCGCAACTGATGTTGCCCATCGAGGAGGTCGCATGAGACCGCTCGCCATCCTCGCGCTGGCCTTGGCTGGCTGCGCCGCCACACCCAACGACTACAACACCGAGCAGGCGCTGCCGGTGCTCACGATCGACATTCGGAGCATTCCGACCGGCGCCGTCATCTACATGAACGCCGAGTATGTCGGCACCACACCGCTGCAGCTCAAGGTCGTCGCCGACAAGTTTGGCAACTGGGAGCGGCCGACACGCATCCAAGCCTATGTCCCGCACGATACGCAGAACTTCGAGGAGGCGCTGTATCCCTCCGGCTCCCGCGTGCCGTCTCGCCTGCTGCTGCGCGTGCCGCGCTACACGCACTGGTACTCGGCGACGCAACCCAAGGCGCCACAGACCGCGCAAACTTTGCAAGTGCGATGATGCGTCACGATTACTTCGCCACCGGCACCTTCCCATGGTCCGGCCTGCGCCTTGCCGGTCGCGTCTTCGACTCGCCGGAGCTGTTCTCGATGATGCGCCGCCAGTGCCTGAGCGACGGCTGCGTGCGCAACGCCTGCCTCGACCTCGATGTCCTACCATACGCCGAAGAAGTTGCGGAGATTGAGGCGCATATTCTCCGCACCGAGGCGGCTTACTGCTAACGCAAAACGGCCGCGGGCATCTCTGCCAGCGGCCGCTAGGACTACACCGGCTTCAAGCCGAGCCACTCGAACAGGACCGTGATCCAGCTCAAGTTGCTCCGCTCGCCGACATATCCTGTCGCGCCATAGGGACCGTAGACGATCCCAAGGGGCGAGGACGTTTCGTAACGCATCTGCGCACCTCCTTTCCGCCATCTATTCTACCCGCTTTTCGTGTCGAAGCGGAGTTACGTTTTCGACACGTCGCGCAGGACGTGTCTAAATTTCGGCGTTTCTTCGACACATCGCACCGGACATGTCTAATTGGTGGACTTATCCCAGACTGACGCGACATCAACCTCGCGGTCGTACACCGCGTAGAACCTCGCGGTCGTCTGCGGACTCGTATGGCCAAGCATGTGCTGCACCAACGATATCTTGCCGGTCGCATTCAGCATGTCGGAACCGGCCTGACGTCGCAGCTCGTAGGCAGCCGAGCGCCTGTCTGGGATGAACTCGCGGACCCATGCGTTAAACATCCGCTCCATGAATCTCTTCCGCGCCTCGAAGGTCTTGCCGGTGATGAGGTAGTCGCTTTCGACCGCGAGCAGCTCCGCGGACATCCACTCCGGCAGGCTCATGACCCTGCCGCGATTGTGGCCGGTCTTGAGCGTGACGCCTTCTTCCGGCCGCTCGATGATCACGATGACCTTCCGGTCCTCGCGGTCCTCGATCCAGCTCTTGCGGGCGGCGCCGCACTCCGAGGGGGTCATACCGAGGTATCGAGTTAGTAAATACGCGCGGCGCGTGGAACCGCCCATGCCCTTGCTCGATGCTTCCATCTTATCGAGGATCTCCGGCGCGATGCGGACGAACGTGGCGACCGGCGCCTTCATGCCGGTCGTGGCCTTGCAGAACGTGGCGATGTTGTCCGGTAGCTCGAAGCCCTCCCATTCGAGGCTGTGTGCGAAGATCGAGCGCGTCGAGGCGAGGTTGGTACGGACGGAGTACGGACTGCCCTTGTAGTTGCGCTGGTACTTCGAGATGAGCGCGGGCGTCAGGATCGAGAGCGGCTTGCTCTTGATGGCCTCGACGTCTTCGGTGCCGAGCGCTACGCGCAGGAACCGGAGCATGCAATTGACATTCTCGTGGCGGCTATTGATCTTGCTGACCATCTCGTAATGACGGATCGCCGCACCAATTGTCTCGGAGGTATCGCGCCGCGCATGCTCGCGCAGGGCGGTGATGCCCTTGTCCGCGGTGTCATCGAGGATGATCTTGGCTTTGACCTTGGCCAGCGCGAGGTCTTCGGTGCCGAGGCTGACCCGCTTCCGCTTCCGGTCGCTAGGGTGGTAGAACTTGAACTGCCAGAATGGGGAGTCGCCGACTCGGTAGATGGTTCCGGCGATGGCGCTGCTTTTGATCGTGTGTGTGGTTTCCATGCCGCACTCATGACATGGCAAAATTCACAGTGCAAGCATGCACTGCCAGACTGCCCAAAAGTCTGGCAGCACTTTGGCGGATCGTCTGGCAGCAAGGGTGCCTCCGCGGGACAATTTTGGACGATGACGGACGCTTATCTACAGAGGAATTTGGTAATGCCGGTATAGCTCAGCTGGTAGAGCACCTGATTTGTAATCATCTGCGGACCCAGCATTCATGCGGGTTGGCGGGCACTCTGGCACCTTATCTGGCAGTGCCGTTTTTGACGGTTTTACAACCGGCGGCGGTCGGAGCGCTACCGATTGCCGTCTGTTTGTGACGCGGCCAAGTGGCCGAGGGCAGTGCCGTAGCAGCTAGGACTTGTCGTCCAGAATGGAGCTGAGGATTTCCTCGACCATCTCTGGGTCGCCCTGCGCGGCGCCGCTGACAATGCCGTGAACCTCTTCGGGGGCATCGGAGTCAACGGCGTAATAAGTGATGCCGTCCGGCTTCGTGTAGATAGTGTATCCGTCCTCTTCAAAGCCCCGAATATCGGAGCCTTTATCGAGAATCAGGACATGCTCTGCGAGCGCTTTCATAGGTAAAATATCGCCCTACTTTGCGGGCATTACAAGGGGAAATAGGGTTTGGTCTCTCATCGTGTTGACGAGGCTTGTGTCGCTCGCGGTCAGGATGTTGTCGCGCTTGACCGGATCAGCCTTGGTGTCTGCGAAGCGCTGACGAAACCATGGGAAATAGTCCTCGTTGGTTTTCGGGCTGCTGTTGAGGAAATGGTTGCCGTCCTTCGGACCAAGCATGACCCATGAGTAGGCTTCGTGGACGACATACTTGTTGGAAGCCTTGATTTTTTTGGCCGCGTCAGCCTCAAGTGGCGTCATGAACTTCGCCTGCTGCGGGTCGTCGCCTAGATACACCGCGCCCAGATCGGGGTTGGTGGAAAGCTCCACGCTGCTGACGATGTGATTGATGCGCCCGCCTTGGAAGTCCGCGGTCTCTGGCAGAACGTGATCGACGTTGAATCCCTTAATGTTCAGTCCCAGCAGCGCCTCAACAGCGGCCTTTCTTCCGTCAAACGTGTTGTCCAACTTGATCAGGTGCTTGCCGTGAATGCTAGACTCTAGCTTTTTGAAAGCGCCGGACGGTTTGTATTTGTAAACCTCGCGCGTTTTTCCGTTGGGCTGCTTCTCTTCTACCTTGACCCGCTTGAATCCGTCCAAGTATTTGAAGAACTCTTCCTCGCGCATCTGAAAGGCTTCGAGAGTGCCTGTTCCGTTTCTGTAGCGAGTTCCGGCATTCCTATAGGTTGTGACGACAGCAGCAAATTCCTCCTCTTCGGGGGAAATCTTGTATTTTGGCAGCTTGGCCCTCGCGTCATCTATGCTTCTTGTCACGCGCGAAAGCTGCTTGTTGATCGACACCTTGTCCTTGCTGTCGGAAGACTTTAGCCGCTCCTTCAGCTTGTCGGCCTTGATTGTCGCCGACTTAATTGCCGCCTGATACTCGCGCGAGCGAGCCTGCTTTACTCCCTTGTTGGCAATGATAAGGAACACGTCCTTTTCTTTCGCTGCGAGCGGCGCGTTGTCGATCTCGTTCGAGATTCGGCGGACGGTGCGTAGGTTTGAGCCGTGCGCCGTTTCACCCATCAGGTAAACGAGCAAATCTTTGGCGCCGCGAGCGGCCTTGCCTTTCATTGCCTTGGCGGGCTTCCACTCGTTGTTGGCCCAGACAGGAATTAGCTCACGTCCTGTCAGCGGATCTTGAATCGGAACCTCGCGCAGTGATTTCAAATAAGTGTGCATGACGCCACCCATGTCTCCACCAACGGCTTGCTGCCTGTCGGCCATGGCAAGTTGAATTGGTTTGCCTGCGTGCTCGGTGGCAATGTCCTTGAACTGTGGACGAACGAGGACATCTGGATCCCACTTAAACGCAACAGGCTGTCCTTGGTTCGTGTAAAACTCGACTAGAGCAGGGCGGTCAAAGGTAAAGCTGTCCTTGCTGGCACGCTCTGTGATTTGAGGAACTTGCGATAGCAGCGGCAGCGCTTCGTTCGGCTTTATTGGCCTCGTCAGTTTTACCATGCCGCCTGAGCCTTGAGCCAGTGCCTGCTTGAGATAGGTGTTGTCGTAGCCGGTCTGCTGCGAGCCGTCTGTGTCCGGCAGCGCCTGTCCGCGCGTCCTTGCCCCACCTTCGGGCCGACCAGAGCTTGTGTCTTCAAAAAATTTGATGCCGTCCTCGTTGTTTGTAAACCACCTCTTCCCGCTGTTGTAAGCGTCTATTCGCGCCCTCCGCTCCATGACTGCTTCTGGTGATGCAAAGTAACTTCTTAAATTAGAATTGAACTCAAACCTGCCAGTCCCTCGATTAAAAATCTCGACGCCAGACAATGTTGGATAAATCGCAAGATGATCTGGACTAGGCTGAACCGTCCAAACGTATGGAGCGATCTCTCTTTTGCCTGTCTTGAGCCTGCGCACAGCTTGTCCTTTGGGAGTATCTGTGTTGGCAATAAATTTTCCTCCCTCATACCACTCACCATTCTCGCCATACTCTCCTCCAGCTTTTGCGCGGCGTTGCCCCAAATTGGCGCCTTCGTTGTCAGGCAGCGCCTGACCTCTCGCGCCCTGTCCGCTAGGCGCGCGCGATTGAACACGGACGCTGTCGTACACCGGATGCTCTTTTCCGCGAATACTTATGCGGCCAACTTCTTGACCGAGCACTAGGTCGCCTTTCGCTGTGGGTCGCAGGCGCGGCTCGCTTGCCTTGTCTGAATACCTTGCAAGCGCGACGCCGCCGCCAAAATCAGAGCGCAGCGAATAAACGTGTCGGCCGCCGCCCTCAACGGAAACTATGGTAGAAGTCTCTGGCGCATTGTCGGATATCCACTTCCATCCCGCTCTTTGCTTGAACAGGTTCGTTCTATAGGTGTTGCCAATACCTATGTCGGAAGACGGACTGTCTACAAACAATCTCGGCTTGCCTGTTGATACATCAATGAATCCAGACGAGAATGTTTTTCCTGTCAAATCGTCGCCTGTGCTTGCGTCGAAAAATTTACCCCCGCGCTCGTATGACTCGATTGCGAATCTATTGAAAAAAGCAGGGGGAGGAACAAAGCGAGAGCGCCGACCAGCCTCATCGCCAGAGCCAGTAAACCTTTCGGGAACAACGGCGACATCCGGCATCGCGCTTCCACGCTGCGCCGCGCCACCCGCCGGAAACTGCTGCCGATACTGCCCATCCGCCGCTTGGAATCCCTGCGCGTCGGCGTTCTGCCAATTGGTCGCGTTGCTAAAGCCGCGCTTCACTGCCTCCTTGTTCATCCAAGCCGCCTTGCGGTCGGCATCGAACTGTCCGTATTGATCCAGCGACATGCGACCGGCGTCGTCCGGCAGCGCGTTGATGTTGATCTTGTTGTAGTGCGGGAAGTAGCCGGTGCCGTGCGGGTCGGCATAGTTGAGCCGGTCGAAGCGGAACGTGCGGACGCTGCCTTGGTTGTTCAGCGTGTGCCACACAGGGTTGCTCGCCTTCTGAACGACGGTGCCAGTGCCGAGCAGTCCGTTGAGGATGTTCTTGCGCGTCACGCCGAGTCCGGTCTCGCCCGCAACGCCGTTTTCGTAGTTGCTGAGAAGTTGCTTTAAGCCGGTCTCCACGGCGCGGAGGTCGTTGCCAAACTCGCCGAGCTGCTCGTTGTCGATAGCGCGGATCGCCGCGGCGCGAAACGAGTTGAGATCGATGACCTTGGCCAGCAGGTGGTTCTTGGTGGAGACCGCCCAGCCAAACGGCACCATCTCGCCGGTCTTGGCCTCGACGTTGCCGAGGTTCTTGATCTTGTAGCTTCCGGCCTCGCCGGTGCCGATGGCGTTGTAGCTGTAGAGGTAGCTGCGGCCTTCGGTGCGACCGGCCTCGAACTCGCGGGCCTTGCTGCGCAGCCACTCCGGCACTTGGACAAAGTGGTCGAACTGCAGCGGAAGGGTAGGACCACCAACCTCGACGCGGCCGTTGCTCAATTTCCGCGCGCCCCATTCGTCGCTGTTCTCGTTGACGAACTTGGTGCGGTCGTTGATGGACTTGATGGTCGCCGCCCTGACCTTCTCTTGAGTGTCGAGCTGCTGCTGCGACTTCGGAACCCGCGTGCCGTCCGGCCGCTCGATGAACAGGTCGCTCTCGATAACTGTGCCGTTGCGGTTGCTGTAGGTGCGCGTGTGTGGGCTGCGCGCTGCATCCTGAGCCTTGCCGGTCGGCGTAATCGGCGTGCCGCGCTGTTTGACGGCGCCTTCCTTTTCCAGACCGACCAGATACCGGTCGAAGGTCTTGACGTAGTTGTTGACCGCCTTGCGCATCTCCGGTGTGTTGAAGAGCGGGTTCTCCACGAAGAGCCGGTTGGGTGTCTCCAGCCGTCCGTTGCCGCGCATCCGAGCGCCCATCGCCTCGAAGCCTGCGGAGGCGGCGCCAACCGCGCGACTCAGCGGGCCACTGGCACGAATGCCGGAAAGGTTGAGACCCTTGCCAAGCCCGCTGAATGTCTCCGCGGCAATCTCATCGCGCGCCCAGTCCCAAGAGATCTCGCCCTGCGCCAAGCGCTCTTGGTTCAGCATGTCGGCGCGCTCCTCGATGGCCTGCTTGCGCCAGTCGGTGTCGTTGGCCCAGCGTTCGCGGATAAACTCCTGCTTCAGCGCCTGCTCGGCCGCTTCGTCGCCACCGGCCGCGGCAATGCGCGTCACCTCATCGGGGCGCAACACGTTCAATTGGATGCCGGTCGTGCCGTCGCGCACCTCCTGCGTGAGATTCGCTGTGACGTATTCGCGTCCGCGGGCAGCGACTCCATCGGCGCCATACTGCTGGTCAACCATGGCGCGCATGCCGCGCTTCACCTCACCGCCGAGGATGTCGCTCTTGAGGATGGCGTGGCCGATCTCATGGCCAGCCACGTCGCCGGTCGCCATCTTGTCTAGGTTAACAAAGATACGCGGGCGCTGGCCCTTCTTGGCGTCAACATAGATGCCGCGCGTGCCGAGACCCATGGCTTCCTTGACCGTGGTGTTGATCTCGTAGTCCGTAGCGCGCAGGGGAATAAAGTCCGCCTTGGGCGAGATGACCGACTGCATGCGAGCCATGTTGACCAGTTTGTCGTGCGGCATCATGTTGGCCATCGATGTGGCGTCGCCGCCGGAGATCTCTGCGTCGGCCAGCATCTTGGCTACCAATGCGTCGTCGAACTCCGACATGCGGCGCATCTTGCCGCCGATCACACCGGCACCGGCGCCGACAGTCATGATCGCGCCAAGGATCTCCGGCTGGCGCTCTTCGGGCGCAATGGCTGCCAGCGGCACAGCGATAGGCGCCGTCGCCACCGCTCCGCTCACTGCGTCGTCGGCCGCGCGGAAGACCTGCGTGGCGCCCAGCTTGTCGAGCGTTGCGGCCGACCGGCGGGCGATGGGCGAAAGTCCCTGCGTCTCGCTGACGCGGCGCAGCGTGCTGTCCGCGGAGGTGAAAAAGCCGTCGTAGGCGCGGCGGTAGCGCTCAGGGATAGGAGCGCTGCGCAGCTTGCTTGCGGCTTCAACGCGCGATGCGCCGACACCTCCGATGCCGATTTCGCGGGCGAGGATGCTGCCGGTTTCAAGCCCTCGCTCCGCGCGTCGCAACAGCTTGCCACTGCCTTTAAGCGTGGCCATGGCTGCTGCCGCTTTCCACGATACAGCGCTGAGTGCCGCGGCCTGTCCGGCTTCTCCGATGCCGGTTGCGCCCTCGACGCGGTCCACGATGCCGGAGTAAAGGTTCTCCGCTTTCTGTGCAGCTCCACCGGCAACCTTGCCTCCAAGTTTAAGCGGCTTGCCTGCCAAGCTGCTAACGCGGCGTAAAACCTTCAGTTTGTTTATAGCGCCAAGACCGGCCGGAATAAATGGATTGAGCGGATCGAAAACAATCGCGCTGCCAAGCACTAGACCCTCGTTGAGCTTCGACTCATCGATGCCCATCTCCGCGCGGCCGTCCGGCAGCGTGCCGATGTTGGTCTCAGTGACGTTCGCCGCCTGTTGCTGGAACGAGCGGTCGCGGATGAAGCGCTGGTATTGCGTGTCCTCGTCTTCGTTGAGATCCTGCGGTGTCTTCTCGTAAAGTCCCTGAGCCTTGGCCTGATTGATAGACTCTTCGAGAATGGCCTCATCCTGCTGCGGGTTGCCGGTGAAGCGGTTCTCCGCGGCCAGACGTTGGCGCACCTGATCGTTCATCGCGCGATTGCGCTGCAGCTCGCGCTGGTTGTCGTCGTAGACATCGTTAGCCCAAGACCACAGCTCGGCGGTGCTGATGCTGGCTTGGCGCATGCCCTCCGCGGAAGAATTGACCCACTCGTCGTAGGCTTTTGTGCCGCGGGTTACAAAGTCAAAGGGCGCATAGGCGGTCGCCGCCGCCGCTTGAACAAGACCACCGGCAATAGCCTGACCGGCCTCGAAGAACTTGCCGACCTTGTCGTCGCGCCGCTGACGCAGCTCGCTGTAGCGCTTCCACTCGTCCTTGGTGGGAATGTAGGAGATGTCGCCGACCCGCTCGTAGTCCGCTTGGTCTACCTCCGCGGCGGAAAGCACCTTCTTGGGAGCAGGAACTTGAGGGCCGACCGAGCGGTCAGGGCGAGCGCCCATAGCGCGGCCAAAAGACGTCTCAGCCGCCACACTGTTCTGCGCCTCTGCAGCGTCAGTCTGCTCGGCTGTCAGCATGGCGGGAGCATCCTGACGCGCCGCCTCGCGGTTAACGCGGTAGGTGAGGACGTCTTCTTTTTGCGGAATTACGGCGCTCCAATTGACCGGCTTCTGCTGCTGCCGATCAATCTCAGCGACCTGTTCCGCCGTAAGTGTTTTTGGCGGCATGTCGTACTATTCGATAAGTCGGGCGGTTCCGTCCGGCAGGCGCTCGTAGGTTGCGCCGTCGTAGACGAATGTGTTGCGAGCTGGCGCTGCGGCGGTTTTTGCACCGCCCTGAGCCTGATCGCCGCTCGGCAGCTCAAAGTTACCCTCAGCAATCGGCCTAAACTTTTCCCGAAGCTGCTTTGAGTAATCTTTCCACACGCCGGTCGGCTCTTTGATTTCGGGGAACATCTCGGTAAAGAACCGGCGGTCGGAATCACTAAGCGGTCCCTTGAATGCGGGCAAAACGTCAATGACGCTGCGCTTGGTTTGCACCTCAAGTGCCTTGCGCTCGGCAAATTGGTCGGGGTCGCTAAACGGCATTCCACTGCCATCAAACCTCTGCTCAACGTCTTTCCACGGTCCCACCAACCCTTCGGCAACAGCTTTGTCGATACGGTCGGCTGCATCAAGCATGATCTGAGCCGTTCGCATCGTGTCGCGCCGCTCGTTGAGCTTGGCCGTCTGTTTTTCACTAAGCTCCTGCTCGGCGAGCCTGTTTTGCGGCATGCTCAACTTGTCCTGCATCTGGTAATACTGCTGCGCCGTCTCCGCTGCCCACTTCGGGCTAATTTGCATGCCGTAGCTACGGTCGTACACATGCTTCAGCGCGGGATCGAGTGCGTCGTACATGGCGTTGAACTCCTCATCCGATGCGGCGTTGTTGAGCTGCTGGATAAATCCGAGATCCATGAACGCGCCGGTAGGCCGGAGGTTCGGCTCCGCGCGGCGCACTTCTGGTTCAGCGGCGACGTCGTTGACCACATCCTGCGGCGCCATGCCGGATGCCATTGCATCCTCCTCGGTCATGTTGACACCGTTCATGGCGTTGAGCTGATCCAACGTCATACCGTTGTCCATGGCCGGAAGCGGCTCTTCGTCCGGCGTGTAGGGTGGTTGGGTGTTGCGGCGCGGAGGCATATTGTTAGCGGGTGCGGCGACGAGTTGCGCCGCCGATGCTGCTTCCACCTTCGTTAATCACGTCCTGCTGGTTGCCAACCAAGGCGCGAACTTGAGGAGAGTTCGCCGCCTGCGCATTCTCCCGAATCCCAGCACTCCGATTGGCCATATACATATTACTAATCTGCCCAAGCGAAGAAAACAGCGTGCTACCGAATCGCGCCTTGTCGCGGTCAGACTCAAGGCTTTTCCACTGTTCCATTATGGCGTCGCCGTCCTCGCCAAAGGCCGGTGCCACCACCTTCATCAAGTTGCCGTAGATCTTGGAATCGCTCTTGTCCTGCTCCTTTTGCGCGTAGGCGCCAATGATGGTGTCAAGGATTCCACCGCCACCACCACCACCACCGCCACCCATGCCGCCCGCCATCGCAGCACCCGCAGGCCCGCCCATGGCGAAGCCCACCGCCGTCTTGGCGACATCGCCGACCAAACCGGCGCCATCGAGGATCGCTTGATGCCTGCGTTGCGCCCTGATGAGGTCCGCCTCGGCCTGTGCCATGATGCCTTGAGCGTCATAGCCAGCCGACCGCTGCATGTTGTCGCTGTAGATTTGCCCAGCGGTGTTTCGTGTTGGAGGATTGTATGCTAACATAGTTTTGTTTTTTTGTGTGTTAAGCTGCCTGTGCATTGGCCGCCAGTTCTTCCGCCAGAGCCGCGCCGATGACCTTGGGATTGATCGCCAGCCGCTTCTTGCCGTTGTGGCTAAACTCTTTCACCGCCTCCGGCAGCACCTTCTGCACGTCTTGGGCCATAAAGCCCTTACGCTTCTTCTTGTCGCCCTTGTAGCGGAACTCGTAAGCCGTCAGACCCAGCACGCTACCGGCTTTTCCCAGCGGCTTGATGTCGGTCTTTAGGCGCTTGTCGCTCCATTTAAATGGGTTCATATTAAAGCCGCCAAAGATATTTCCAACTGCGCCCAGAGCCGTCTCATACCACTTCGGCTGCGCCGACCTCGCCGCCGCCGCCGAGATGTTGGCGGCGTCACGCTGCGAATTAGCTGCCTGTGCGCCCGTCTGCGCGGCCGTGGCGTTATTGATCCATGAATTGTAAAGATCCATATTCATGTTGGTGTTGAATCCGTAGGTGTTCGCGCCCAAGTCAAGCATGTTGGCGAAGTTTTGACCGACTGCATCCGTGGCTGTCCCTGCGGCAAATTGCCCCATATTGAGTCCCGCCTGAACGGAGCGGGCAAATGGATCAATGTCCATCATGCGACCGGCTCCCGCGAAGTTCATTTCGCCAGCCTGTCCTCGCAGTGCTCCGGCGTTTTGTAGGAACGTCCCTCCAAGTCCGAGCAGGTTGCCCGCTTGGCCCATGCGGTTGAGCTGATTGGTGTTAAACGCATTGGCCGCGTCCGTCATAAACCCGCGATTCTGCGCGAGCTGCTGCTGATTGGCCGCTTGGTTGGCTATTCCGGCACGCAAACGCGAATCTTGGTTGTTGAACTGGCGCGTCAGGTCTTGCGCCTGCACGCCGCTGGCAAATGCGTTGTCCTCTGCTTGGCGGGCGCGCGTGAAGCGGTCGCGGTTAAGTAACTCAGCGGCCACACCGGCGCTGCCGGTGGCCATTCCTCGCGCTGCCATGCCAGATCGAGCCGCTTGCGTGGCATCCCGCGACTCTTCTGCCGACAGTCGGCCGCCACTTTGGGATCGTTGTAGCGCTTGCTGCATGAGCGACCCGCCGAGCTGGCCCGCGCCGACACCCTGCACGCCCACTTGATCCGCTCTTGCGCCCATGGCGCCTTGGCCCGCTGCAAATATCTGGTTTTCCAGCGCATTTGGCCCTGACGTGTAATCTTGCCATGCGCGGTCGGTCATTAACCCTGACATCCCGCCGAACCTGTCGGCGAGTCCCGATGTCAAAATGGCTTGGCCTAGCCCGCGAGCCGTAGCTCCTTCCGCCTCTCGCGTGTAGGCGTTATTCGCTCCAGAAAAGCCGCCTTGGATTTGACCGATGCCGTCAAGCTGCTGACCTCGCAGCCCTCCGGCCATCCACGCAGCGTCTCCCGCCAACTCCCCTGTTACGCGCCGAGAATCCGCAATGCCATAATTAGCCAACGCATCTGCGCCAAGCTGTGTCGGAGCTGTCGGTCTTGCTCCTAAGTAGTCTCTGATAAATTGTGCTGCGTCCATAATTATTGTCCTTCCTTTGTTTGTTCCAAAATCTCCTTCGGCACGGCAACTTCAATAGCCGCCATGAGGTCGTTAAGTTTCCCTGCGGCAAATTCCATGAGCATCCGGTTCCCGCTCACGCGAGCGGAAGCGTAGGCTTCGATGAGTTCGGCAAGTTGTTGTTTCATGTTAGGCGGCTTCTAAGGTTTCCACTTTGGCGGCGAGTTCCTGCACTGCCTTAACGAGTATGGGCACCAGCACGCTGTATTTGATCGACTTCAGACCGTCTTGGTCCTCGGAAATGAGCTTCGGCCAAACCGCTTCCAGCTCTTGTGCGACCATGCCAATTTGTTTGTTATCGGGGTCGCCGATGCGATTGAAGTTGACGACGCGGACCTGCTTCAGCGCTGCGAGCTTCGGCGTAGCGTCTTCGATGTTTTCTTTGATTGAGACATCGGACAGCGCACCGTAGCTGTTGTTGAAATTGAGGGCATTGCCATCCGCCTGCACTCGGAACACGTTGCGGTTGGTTGCGACCCAGTCGGAATGGTAGTCAATAATGCCGCTCGCGGCCAATGTGGCGTTGCTATAAAACACATGGTATCCGGTGCTCGTCCACGATGCGCCGCCAACCGTTGTGCTGGTGCTGACTCCGGTTGAGTTAAATGACACGTCGCCGGTAGAGTTGACGCGAAGGCGCTCGTTTCCAGAGGTTTCTATGGTCACCGTATCCGCCGCAGGAAACCGAACAGCCGTATTCGTGTCGCCGCTGTGAATGATTTTGTCGGCTATCGTAACGTCTCCGGTAAGACTAATGCCGCCAGATGAACCATCCATGACGATTGCATCGAAGACAGCTCCGACAGTGCTTGATGGCAGCAACGCCAAATCGGTGGAGCCATCTGACTGCTTGCGCGCTTGGATCGCTGCGGCCGTGGTGTCAGCACCAAGACCGAAATCAATAAAGCATCCGGCGCTGGTGCCGGTGTTGTCGTTGTGGATTCTTAGTCCGGCGCCGTAGCTGCTTGAGTCTCCAAGAACAAGCGGCATGGTGAACCCAGTGCCGTCTCCAATTTGCAAAAGCTGACTTGGGCTGGTTGATCCGATTCCTAAATTGCCGCCAGCGGCGATTCGCATGCGCTCAATGTTGTTTGTCCCAAAAGACAGCGCAAAGTTGCCGGTGTTGGTGATCGAGCGGTTGGCCGTGGTGACGGTGATGTCTTGCGCGCCGAAGGCTGGAGCAACCTTGGTTCCAGCAATGGCCGCCGTGGCGCTGACATCGGCGTTGACGATCTCGCTGACGGTGCGGGCGGAATTCAACTTAGTCGGGGTCACGGTATCCCCAGAGGCGAATGTGTAATTATAGGAGGCCATAGTGGTTATGCTGCTGATCGGGTTTCGGTCGGAGGCAAGGACTTGGGCGATGCCTCGATGCTGGCGGATCTGATTTCCGGCCGCCCACCGGAGGTTTCGTAAATGACTTCGGCGCTGTGCGCTTTGTAGCGCACCGGCGTCTTCATATTGTAGTCCTCCGGTCCAGCGGCGGCGTTGGTCAGCGTGCCGACGGTGGTTTCGGTGTCGGGATTGATCGTGCTGATCTTGGTCGTGACGCTGGCGCCTGCTGGAATGACGACATCGGCGATGGTGCGGAGGAACCGCTTGGAGTGCATGTCGCCGAAATCGTAGCGGCGGGTCCGGATGCTGCCGGTGATGGGGCTGGTGCCCGCATTGACTGCGTTGTCGTCCAGCGCGGTGTCTTCCTGTTCAAGCAGATACAGGTTGCCGGAGCGCGGCACCGAGAAGACGCGGCGTTGGCTATCGTAGGTGCCGACAAGGATTTGGTTGACCGATGCGCTGCTGGGATAGGTGTCGCGGTATTCCCAGCTATTGTTGAGCGCGTTCCATGCGAGGACGAGCTGATTGCCGTCGAGCGGGTCGGTGCTGGTTGGCAGCGCGATCAGGTATCGGTTTGCGTGCCAGATTCCAAAGGCGGACTTGTCTACGCGAGACTGGACGACTTGGCTGAACAAGTCGGCGATAGGTTCGCTGAGAGGCTTGGTGTCGCCGCGCACCTTGAGGTCGAGGGCGCGGTCTAAGCGGTAGATACCGGCGTCTGACAGGAAGAAGACAAAGTTACCGGCGGTGACGATGGTGTTCCTTGCGCTGCATCCGATTTCGTTGGTGAGGAGCGTGAGCTGTGACACCGGAGTGTCTACGCTGAAGTCGCTGCCATCGGTTGAGGCGAATTGATTGAGCGTGGCGAGCCAGATGGATTTCCTGCAGAAAACGAGGGCTTGGCCTTCGACCCATGGGTGGACGGCGACAATGCGGTCATCGCCACCAGCTCCGGCGCGGAAGCTGTTGAAGAACGGGTCGTATAAATCTGGGTCTAGCACATCCGAGATCGCCACGGTGTCGCGGTTTTTGGCGAACCAAAGCCGGTTATTATGGTAGCTCGCCCAGCCGGTGCTCGGCATGGTCGTGTAGGTCACGCCTGCGGCGGGCACGCCTGCGGTGGCGCGGACGAAGTTGCCGCTACCGCCGTCCCAATAGATCGGCGGCTTTGTTCTCCGCACCTTGATCGTGGCGGCGGCGTGCGTGGCGGTGCCGGATGGAACGGTGATGGTAAAGCTGTTGGTCGAGCTGCTGACGATGTCGTATTCGTGGCCGTCGAAGGCGGGTGTCGTGCTGCCTTCGATGCGGACGCGGGCGCCAGCCGGATAGCCATGGGCCGTGACGTTGACCGTAGCCGTGGTCGAGGAAACCGTGATGCCTGAAGCCGTTGTGAGCTTTTGCTCCCAGCCGGTGACGGTGCGATCAGCTTCGCGCAAGACATACAAGCGATTGAACGCCTGCACCACCGAGACGGTGTCTGTGCCTTCGATCTTCTCGGCGGGGCTGGTCGGGTAGGTCTTCACGACCGGCGATTGTCCCTGCCGGTAAAGCGTGGCGCTGTCTGATCCGGCAAGGACGATGTATTCCGCCGCGTTGTCGTAGTTCTGGCTGGCGAAGACTCCGGCCGCATAGAGTCCGCCGTCGTAGCTGTCGCGCACTTCGGGGCCGTTGTTAGCGATGATGGTGCCGGTGGCCGGTGTCGCGGGAGATCCGCTCACGGTGTAGGTGAAAGTATTGGCGTCCGTGACGGTGACAATGAAGTCGCCGTTGTAGTCGGTCTGCACGGCGCCTCGGATGTTCACTTGGTCGCCGCTGGTGAATCCGTGGGCGGTCGCGGTGACGGTGGCCGTGGTTGAGCTGCGAGTGATCGAAGTGACGGTCTTGTCGGTGCCCAAGGTAAAGTCGAGTGTCAGTGGGGCGCCGGTAGTGCCGATCGTGTCGGTGAGGCGCTTGCTGCCTTTGCGGGTCTGCGCGACTCCGCGATCCAAGCGCATGTTCACGCTGTCTTGCAGCATGCCTGCCGGTAGCGTGAGCGGGTTCAAGCGGCTGGCGAAGCCGATGAATCCGGCATCGCCTGCGCGTTGGACTGGACTTTCTAATGCCATTAGTTAAGTGCTGCCTTAAGCCTGCTTTTGAACCGCGCCGCGTCGGCGGGAGAAATGTCGTTTTTGCGATTGGGTGCGATTTGCTGGTGAGTCACGATGCGGCTCATCGGGATGTGCCACTTCTTCATGCGGGGCACGATGTATTGGATGGCGCTGTCCATAGCGTCCTCACCGAGCGGGTCTTCGTAGGTGTTGCCGTCCCATGCCACGCCGAGGGAATAGCTGTTGCAGTCTGGAACGCCTTGCCAGCTCGACAGACCTGCATGCCAGCAGCGGGCCGTGTCGTCGGCTAGGACGGTGCGGTTGCCGTTGCGGGCGATGATGACGTGGTAGGACACTTTGCTTTCTGGGTTCATGCACCAGCTCACGGAGCCGTTGTAGCTACCGGATGTGTGATGCAAGACGATCATGGTCGGCGTGATGGGTCTGGCGCTTTTGTTCGGGGTGTTCAGCCTGCGCTCGTCGTAGACTTTGCTCGCGGCGGGTGTGGAGACGGTTGTGGATTCTAATGGCAAGCTCGGCGAGGCTGGCGCTGGGCCAGTCGCGGACTTCTTGCCAAACAGATTCCTGATCCACTTCCACATGGTTACTTCGCGTGACCTTTGGGCGGCGGGTTGACGGTGACGGTTGCCTGTTGCTTAATGAAATCGTAGCCCACCGTTACGCAGCCAGCCGCAAGAGCAGCCCAACTCGCGGCGAGGATCGCAACTGCAATGAGTTTTGTGACGCGGGCGTGGCCCATGGAGTCAGAGGCGGGCGTTGTTGTCTTTGGCGACGATCAAGCCCCAACCGGCGAGCAGGCTCGCGGCGATGAGGCCGAGGTCGGGGATGCTGCCGTTGGCCAAGAACTCGCGGCCAGCGGTCGAGAGCGAGGCGATGATTGTGAGGATGCCGAGCAGGGTTGTTTTGTAGTTACGCATATTATTTTTGCTTCTGTTTCTTTCTCAGGTCGTGAAGGACCGAAATTAAGGTGACGATGCCCACGGCCAGACCGACACAAAGACCGGCGACCCTGAGAGTCGTCTCTAAATGGGGGAGCATAGAAAACACTGAGGAGCCGATAGACGTGGCCGTGCCGATGACGCCTTTTTCCGTCGTGCTGAAGTTGTGATGAAAATACTGCAAGCTCATCGCGCGGCTCCTCAATGGGTTTACTTGCGGTAAGCGATGACCGTGCCGCTGTGCAGCTTGATGGCGCTGAAGAAGCCGTCGAGGGTCGTGCCCGCCTTGATGAGCGCGGCGCTGGCCTCGGTGGCGTTCGCGGCGCCGGTCAGGTTGCCGGTGAGCGTGTGGAACTTGGTGTCGGTCATCACGTCGATGGAGACGATGTCAGCGGTGACGGTGCTTGTGTCGCCGATGAATTGGCTGCCGGACGTGCGGTTGGTGATGCGGGTGTTCGGGTGCATAATTTAGTATTGGTTGACGCGGGCGGTCCACATGGAGGGTTGCCCTTGCTGAAAATAGTATTTGTCGCGCTGGCTGATCAGCTCGGATTCGGCCATCTGTTCCATGGCGAGTGCTTTGTCGGTCTGTCCGTCCTCTTGGAGCAAATCTGCACTCAGCATCAGACCGACTGCCTTTGCGATGACGGCGGGCACTGTCGCGGAGAGGTTGCTGGCGCTGTATTCGGTCGGACGCACGCGGTAGTTGACCCAGACGCTAGTTGGCAGGTCGGTGTCTTCGGGGAAGCGAATGGCATCTCCGAGGAGCGTATAGCCAATGGCGCGGGGCGCGGCGTGGGTTGCAGGGTTGTCTCTTAGGACGCCAAAGACCTCTCCCATGGCGGTCTGGCCGCTCTGCTCGTAGTCGATGTAATAGCCGTTCGTAGCATCGCCCTGCACGGTGCGGCTTTCGACGCGCATAAGCTCAGGCCAATCGGCCCACTCCCAGCAGTCGGCGATGCGTTCGTTGGCGGCGGCGACCATCATGGTTCTTGCGCCGGATGGGATGGCGTCGATGGTGCTGGCGTCGTTGCCGACACGTTGCCATGCGCGGAGGAGGATAGACTGTAAGGTGACAGTCCTCATTATTCAGTAGCGGGTGCTTCCTCCGTGAGTTGCTTCTCGATGCTGGTAGCCAGCGGCAGGATCTGCGCGGCGGCATTCAGCCCGCCGGTTTTGACGGCGAGGTTGAGGCACTGCATCACGATCTTCGCCTCGGCTTCGGTGAGTGTGATTTGCTTATTCATTGGGCTGCTCCTGCTGGCTGGCCAAGTAGGCTTGGGTCGCGGGAATCGCGGCGAGGACTGCGGCGAAAGCGGCGGCGAGTTCGGGAACCGCCTGCATGATTTCGGGCGTCAACGGTGCGGTCATCTTTTGGACGAGGCTTCCGTTGGCGAGTTCGCCGTCTGCGGTTGCGGGAAGAAGCTCCACGGTGATGCTGCCGGAATCCGCGGTCGGCTGGATGGCGGACAGACTGTAAACGTGGAGCCTGTCGTAGACCTTGGCGGCTACGGCGGGCGTTTCGATGGGTGTTGGATTCGTTAGCATAAAGCGTTAGGCGATGAGGCCGAGTTCTTGCAGGCGGTCGATGATGTCGTTGATCGCGGTGCGGGCTTCGGTGTCGATAGTGCCGCCGCCAGCGGGGTCAGCTACGGTCGCAGGACGATCCACTGGCGTTGCTCCGTAAAAGCCAAGCAGCGAGGAAGTCGCGCTGCCGATCTTGATTCCGCGCAGGGTTCCTGTGCCGCCAGCTTCGGCGTCGATAATGAACTCGTTAGACGCCCAGCGGAAATTGACGCGGTCGAAGTTGACGTTTCCTGTGCCGCTGACGGTGTTATAGAGGCGAAACGCTTGGGCGTTTGTGCTTCGGCGCATTGCAAGTATATTTGCGGCGTCACGCGCCAAAGTCGTGTCTATATTTGCGCCAAGCCCACTACCAAATTCTATTGTATTAGCAACTTGCAAACCACTTGCGTTGACTTCCACATTGGCAGTTACAAAGGTAACTGCATTGCTTGTTCTTTGATAGAATCCGTTGGCTGTTCCTGTTCCAATTAAGATGTTGCCATTAGTGGCAACCGACATTCGCGTAGTGCCATCCGTCTGAAACTCCAGCGCCCTCGCCGTCCCGCCGCCAGACCCCTTCTCCGTGCCGATTTGAAACACGTTGCTGCTCCACTTGAGGAAGCCGCGTTCGTGGTTCGTGGCGGAGGTGTAGGTGTTGTAGATGTTGAAGGTTTGGGGGTTGGCCGCATTTCTCTGGCCGAGGGTGTTCGCGGCGTCGCGCACAACTACAAGATCCGCTGGATCGAGGTGATTGGTCGCTGGCCCCCACGTTAAAGGCAGCGTGGCTGAAAAACGAACCGCCGACGAACTAACAGCTAAATTCACCGAGTTAAAACCTGCACTTCCGCCGATCAGTATTGAATCGGTCGTGCTGGTCGGGTGGCGCAGTCCAGTTGCCGCAGTCACGCCAGCGCGACTTACCCAAAATTGCGTGGTGCCGCCCACTTGCAAGTCGGCCAATAATGACGCGGCGGCGCTTGCCGTGTTGGTCACATTGAACCGTAACCCTGTAAAAGTCACCGCCGCATTGTTCCAAGTCTGCGCCAAATCCAGCACAGGCGCGGACGCCGTGATGGTGCCGTTGTTGGCGGCGAGCGTGGTGAAGGTGCCTGCGGCGGGCGTGGTGTTGCCGATGGGCTGGCCTTCGATCTGGATGCGTCCAGAGGCGTCCGGCGCGGTCAGCGTGCGGGTGGTGCCGGTGGTGATGCTGCCGAGGTCGAACTGAAGGTTGCGGGTGCTGTCGCTGTTGTCATACAGCAGAAAGACGTTATCTGCGAACACGTCACCCAGCGTGCCGCCGAAGGTGTAGTCGGCATCGCGGGAGACGCCAGCGGTGGCGCTTCGATAGTAGATGCCTGCCGGTTTGTTGAAGGGCCACACGCCGCTGTTGCCGCGCACTAGCCATGCGCTGTTGAGAGGGGCCGAGCCGTCTAAAGGCAAATCTGCATAGACAGCCACTTCGCCGTCGATATAGGACGCGCCGCCGCCGCCCGATCCTTTTTGATCGAACGTGCCGCTGAAGGGGTTAAACGTCCAAGGCATTTGAGATTAGAAATTGGAGATTTAAGAGCGGGTCACTGTGGCGATCTTGGCGTCATCCGAGGACGGCGTGCCGCCGACATAGGTGAAGGTGAGCGTGGCGACTGTCTGGCTGCCTTCTTTGTAGACCACCGTGGAGAGATTGTTTGTCGTGGAGACGTAATTCAGCTCAACCGCGTTATGCTGCGGAATGTTGAGACCGGCGATGTTTCTGACGGAGACGTTGGGGTGCATACGTTAGGCGGCTGGTTGGGCGGTCATGCCGAGTTGCTGGTCTTGCGCCATCTTTTGCAGCGCTGGCTGCGCGCCGGTGCGGCCGATGACGGCGTTTTGCTGCTGCTGCAACTGGAATTGGAAAGCCTGTGCGCGGGCGTCGATCATCTTGCGGAAGATTTCGTCTTGGGCGTAGCGCTGTTGGACTGCCGGATTGCTCTGAATGATTTGCTGCAAGGTTTGCAGCCTTACCTGTGCGTTTTGTCCGCCTTCTTTGAGCGGGGGTTCGGTGCCTGCGGCGATTTTGGCGAAGGCGGTTTGTTCGTCTTCTTGCTCCATCTGCGTCGCGGCGCCGATATCCCTGACGAGGAGGTTGGCGAGGTTTTGGTCAACGCTGCCGAGCATGACCTTGATCAATTGAGCGCGGTCGATAACCCCCATTGAATCCAGAGGCACTAGATTTTGGGTCAAGAACGTCATCTTGGCTTCCAAGGCGGCGTTATCGAGGGTTCTCGCGTCGAACTCGGCAGTGATGTCATAGCGACCGCGGATGTCGGCGGCGCCTTCAGCTAACGGCGTGGCGTTTCCGGTGACGCGAGAAATTTCCTCTGGCAACATATACTGCTGCGCCAAGGCGAGGATTTGGATCATCATGACCTTCATATCGAGGAGCCATGAGTCGGCCAGATCCTGCATGTGCAGCATGGCGATGTTGGGATTCACGCTCTCGGTCATTCGTCCGAAGTAGCGGTCAACGTCGGCGCGGGTTGCCTGCTCGACCTCGATGCTGCCTTGGTCAAACGGCGGCGGTGTCATCCAGTTAATCTCGTTCGGGCGGCGCTCAGGGATTTGCATCGCGGGTCCGAGGACGAGATCGAGGCGGCCTCTGGAAGCGGGCACTTTGAGCGGAGGAATGATGCTGATACTGGCGCGGTCAACCCTATAGTCCCTCTGCACCTTCACCTCTTCCTGCGCCGACTGGACGATCTCAGGGATTCCGCGGCTTTCGAGGAGGGGGCGGGTGTTGCGCTCGCGGGGCAGCTCGACAAAGGGATACATCTGATGCTCGTAGGGCATCAGCTCATGCAGGGCGACGGAGTCGGTGATGCTGTAGCTGACGACGGTGCGGGTGACCTTAGTCGCTCCAGTGCGGTCGTCGTGCTCCTTGCGGTAGACGTGCCACACTTCGATCAGGTCGCGCATTTGCTCGTACAAGAACTGGTCCGAGCGGTGGATGTTCATGTGGATGCGCTTCATCTCGCCGCGATGCTTCACCGCGCGCTCGACCCACTCCTTGTCCCAGCCTTCCAGTGCGGCGCGCTCGCGCAGCTCGAACTCACTGAGCAGCTCGCGGCGGGCGATGAAGGGCGCCCTTTGCAGGGAGTCCGTCTGTATTGGAAAAATCACGTCCTCCCATGCTTCGAGAGCACGCACCACCGGCTTGCTGGAGAAAATATAAGGGCTTTCCCACTCGACCTCGCCCTTCTCGCGGAGCTGGCGGACCTTGGACACGCTGCCCAACTCCGGCACCACCTGACCGAGAAGCTCCGCGGCCAGCTCCTCCTGAGCCGGATCAAGAACGACTTCGAGGAGCGCTTGCAGGTTGGGGTCTTGCGTCTCCTCGATCATCATCATCGCCTCTTCGAGCGTGAACTTCTTCACCTCGACGCGGGTCTGGCGCTCCCAATCGACAGCCATGACGGCGAGGCCATAGGTCTCTCTAAACTCGGCAGCCAAGCGGATCTCGCGGCGCATGTCGTCGGCACAGTGGCTGTGCAGGAGCCAGCGAAGCACAGTCTCGGCGGCATTCTTCTTGGGAGCGTCCATCACCTCGACCGGCTGGACTTGCAGGCGAGACTTGAAGAATGCGGACGTGAGCGAAATCACCCGCTCCCGAATGATCGATTCGGCCAAACGGACGGCACAGTCACTACTATTCTCCCAAGGAAAGACCTTCTTGCCGTAGAAGGCTTGGTGCTTGCGGCCGTCGTCGCTCTGTCCGGCCCAGATACAATACCGGACGTTGAAGTTCTTGAGCTTGCGATGCAGGTAACCGGAGCCGTCGTGGTCCGCCTGATCGATGTCGCTGATCATGCGCGTGATTTTGTCGCGGTCGAGTTTCATTAGATCAGGACTGTGGCTTTGCGCGGGGTATACTTAATCGCGCACTCAGGGTTCCGTTTTAGAAACCAGTGGCGGAATGTTTTGTCAGACCAGCAGCCGTCACCTAGATGCTTCTGCCATGCAAAATAAGCATCGGCCGGAACGTCCATGACGTGCTGACCGATGCCGTCTACAGTGCAGTGTTCTAACTGGTCGTTGATCTGCTTGGCCTTGCGAGCGTCGATAGCGGCCATCACCTGCTGTGCGCGCCATCCTGTCTGTAGCTCCTCTTTGACAAGGTGAGCAAGCTCGTCATCCATGTCTCCGACCAGCTCGGAGAATATTTGATCTGACATCCTAACTTCTGCCGTCCGACCCGCATACGCAGTGCGGACGGCAGTGTGTTAAGACGCTTAGAGCGAGGACAGCTTCGTCACGGCGAGATAGATGTGGATTTCTCCAGCATCAAGATCACTCAGGGACTTGGCGGTCATGCTCTCGACCAAGAGGTCAACCGTGTCGGCCGCCGTGTAGGCGAAGGGAACGGTGTTGACGTTGGCGGCGTAGAGCACCTCGGTGCCATTGACGTTGACCTGCGTGGCAGCGATGTATTCATCGGTGTCGGTGCCGTCACCGACCTGCACTTTGGTGTCGTTGAACGCGCCATCCGAAGCATCGGAGAACGCGGTGACGAGCTTGTAGGCGGCCTTCTCGACGACGTCGCCAGCGGCCACGCTCAAGAGCGCGATGGTCTGGTCGGCGTCAGCCGTGGTCAGGGTGAGGTCAGCGTGCGTGACGATGGCCTTGTGCGTGAAGCCGGTTGCGGCTTTGGTCTCAGCGGGGAGTTCGAAGATTTCCATAATAGTACGATCTTTCTAGTTAGTTGTTCGATTAGGAAGTCGCGGAGAACTTGCCCATATTTTTCGGTGACATAACCGCGAGCGACACGATGCAATCCACGAGTCCGCGCGGTCCACCACCGCTGTCTTGCAGCTCTTGGAAGCGCGGCTTGCGGCCGTAGCGAAGCATGACGCTCTCAGGCGACATGATGTAACCGCGAGCATACTTCTCGGCGTCGGTCGAAGCGTTGGCAGCCAAAAATAGGCTGGTCACGATTTCCACGGTCGAAAAATCTCCTTCGTAGAACGAGATATTCGACACCAGACGATCCGAGCTGGAAGCCTGCGCGGTCTGGCGCAGATTGAACACGTTCGATGTGCTGTTCACAGTGAAGCGTGTCATATTAGTCACAGCCTTTTTAAGGCTCGGTCCCGCCACAAGGACGAGTCGATCCTGACTGCCAGTCTGCTCGTAGATGCTCTGCAAGACGTTCTGCAGGGCGCTTTCGGTGAGCGACGCGGTCGCGGTCGTGTTGATGCTGGCAGAAGGAGTCGCCTGCGAGGTCGGAACCGGAAGGTCGGTTTGAGAACCGGCCGTTGCGATCCACTTGCCGAGTCCGCGAGTTTTGTAGGCCACGCTGCCGGAGCCTTCGACGGATTCGTTGTCCGAGCTGATGGTCGCTTCGACATCGCGTTTGACTTCCAAGATCGTCTTGGCGATGGCCTTGGAAAATTCCTTGCGACGGCCGATAGCGGCAACGTCAGCAAGGTTCGCCTGCCAATCGGAAACGCGGGCAGTTCTGCGAATTTTTTGGGCGCGAGCACTGAGCATGACGCGGTTTGCGGCCGCATCGGAGAACTCGGTCACGTCGGCGGAATCAACAACGCCGTCTGTGGACGGAGCGCTGTAAGAATCGGCCAAATAGCTGTAAACCGAAGGATTAGTGATGTCCGCACCTACGCGAGCAATGCTCGAAGAGATGGGTGTGTTTTTGTTATCGACGTAGGTAAGAACATCAAGGATGTCCTCCCTATTTCCAACTGAGGGGAACAATTGTCCCGCGGGAGCTGCCATAGTAAGTTTTTCTTTCTAGTGTGAGGTTTTGTTAACTAAACAGAGCTTCGGAGACGTAATCTGCAAGATCGTCGATCCTGCCGCTCATAACTCTGTCCTTTGCCGCTTTAGAAACGGCGCCTTTGGTAGAAGTTTTCGGTGAACTGATCGGGTTCGCTGGGGTAGGTGTCTTTGCGATCTTATTAGACGAGACCTTCTTCGACGCGGCGGCTTTAGCGTTAGACGCTGCCTGCTTGGCCATGAGCTGCTGCTCACCGTAGAGCGCCAAGCCGACCCAGTATTCAACCTGCGGGAGCTTCAATAGCTCCGGCGCTTGTTTTACGGTCGCTTGGAACGCTTGGTTGAGCGCGCTGCCTTTTGTGAAGAGGTCGGGGAACAGGTTCTTGGCCGCTTCGACTGCTGGCTGCCTTTGGGCAAGCCATTCGCGTCGAGCGGGAGCATGCACCGTCAAAACGTCGTCTGCACGAATCAGGTAGTTTTTTACCTCATCGGCGTCAACGTAGACCTCGCTGCCGTCCGGTTTACGCACGGTGGCACCGTCTGTGTTGCGCAAAGCCCACCGGCGAACTTCCTGAGCGCTTTTGATTTTCGCATCAAGCGCTTCGGCGGTATCGACATCGGCGAGCGGGTTCTCCGCGCTAGGCTGCAGGATCGGGCGCGAAGCCTCATTGACCTGAGCCTCCAGCTCTTGAAGGCGCTTTTGCGCTTCTTCGTATTGCGATTTGACGGTGGCGGCTTCTTCGGCTGCGGCCTTCTTTTGCGCCGTCAGTTTATTTATGCGCTTCTGGACATTGTCCGGTGATGGCGCTTCGCCTTCCTCGTCTTCGCTGTCCTCGGAATCTTCCGAGTCGCCAGACTCTTCTGTGCTGTCCTCTTCGGAGGTTTCCTCGGTGTTCTCCTCGGTCTCCTCTTCTTTTGTCTCGTCTTGTAAAAGATCTTCGGCTTCGTCAGCCGATTTCACTTCTTCCAGTTTCTGCTCCGGCATGCCGCCAGACAGCTCCTGAATAGCTAGTGAAACTACATCTACATCAGCGTCGTTCGACGCCACTTTCCCTTCCGCCATGGTCTAAACCTCCCAAGATGGTGCCAGAGAGTTCGTCTCTCAGTCCGATCAACACCCAGCGCCATGAAAGCGCACTCCACGTTGATATATCTAGTATTCGGTAATACTGAACGGATGTCCAGTAGTATTTTTACTCAGCTTGGATAGCAAACGCATTACTTGTCACAAACTGTATGCACTTTTTGACATTGTCCTACGGTTTGCAACAGTTCCCGAGCGGGTATAAAGCCGTCGATTTTGACCGGATTGCGCCCGATTGGGTATAGAGCGGGAACATGGTTTTACATTGCGCGGCGCAGTGTCGCCGGATGCTTACATTGGCGGCTGGGAACCAAATCACGCTTGGACTACGGCGCAAAAGCTACTCCACCCGATGCGAATCCGCGCGGCGTGCTTCGAGCGCGTCCCACAGTTCCTGCAGCGCGCAGAGCTGACCGGCGGCGTGTGCGAGATATCCGCCCTCCTTCGAGGTCGCCATCGTGCTGCACAGCGTGACGGCGTCGGCGATGCGGTCCTGCAGCTCCGTCATCACAGCCAAGTAGGCATTGGGCGCCTGCTCGCGGCTGAAGGCGAGAGCGCCTTTTGGGTCGTAGTTGTCGGACACGGCATAGCGGTCCACCGGTATGGTTTTGGTTTTTTGCGTGAATAGCATAATTTTTAAGCTGTTTGTGTTCGGGGTTTGCGAATGGCGAATGGTTATATCCAGAAGGGATACATGACGTTGTTGGCTACGATGACGTGCGGGCCGCACTCGCGGCAGATGGGGCCGAGCTGTTCGTCCACTCCATGGATGTCCTCGATACGAAGCCGCTTAGAACACACGCCACAGCGCGGCGGCTCCTTGCTGCGTCCGCGCCATGGCCTCGCGCGCGGGGGCGGGGGAACTATGCCAGTGGGAGCCACTAGTAGCTTCCTCCTCCGCGGGACATGAGCGTCTCGCCGTCCACGTTTCCGGCGCCGGAGAGCGCGATGAATTTCACGCAGTCAACCGGATCTTTCGTCGCGCCTTTCTTGCCGTCCGCTCCGGTATAGGTCGCCAGAGCATAAATCGTGTTCTTGCAGCGCTCCGAGATATAGAGCTTCGGCTGGTTGAGCGCGTTGACCGGCTGCTCAGGGTTGTAGTGCAGCATGGAGTTGACCATGGCGATGCCCTCGTCAATCGAGTCGGCCGGTGCGGCGAGGAAGTCCACACCCAGCTCGCCCATCTCATCGATCAGGGTCGTCGGCATCTCGCGCGCGAGCGTCGGCGCGTTGCCGAAGCGACTGTCCATGTATCTCTCAAAGATCTTCTCGCCGTTCTCGACGCGCTTGATCTCTTCGACGTATCGCTCAAGGCCAAAGCCGAAGTCGCTCTGCGCCGGTCCTGCTTTTCCGTCCATCTTCTTTCCGTCCGGCAGCGCCCACTCTCCGGCGTATCCGATAGATGGGATGTAGTCGTCCATACTTGGCCATTCACGATAAATTATGCAGCGACCGGCCGAGTCGTGAACGGACCAGAGCTGAAACCAGTTTCTGCCGCTGGCCGGATCGACCCAGTGATACCGCGTGCCCTCCGGCACGTCGCTGTGCCGGATGACGTGGACCTTCTCGTTGAATAGTGGGAAGCGACCGGAGATGGCCTTGGTCGGCACACCATAGGCGCGACAAAGTATCCGCTCGCGGGTCTCGTTCTGCAGCTCCTTGCGCATACGAGACCATCCGGCCCATGGATTGGCGCGCGTATGAAAGTAGAGCACCGGCCGGTTGCGCGTGCTCATCTGCAGGATCGGGACTTTCTCGTATCCGGTGATGATTTGCTCGCCGTCCTTCTCCGCGCGCTTCGGCAGCAGCTCGGCGTCGGCGTCCTCGACCGTTTTTGCGCCGTTTAAGTAGGACGCGACGGTCGGACTGTAGCCTTGGACCGGCGTGAACGTGACAGCGAGCTTGCCGTTGCGGTCTACGAGGCGAAAACGAAGCGTTTCGAGCAGATCCAGACCGACCAGCTCGTCGCACCATGCCATATCTAGCTCGGCGCCTTCTATGACACTCAAATCTTGCGCGTAATTTTTAAAGCAGCAGATACTGCCGTTCGGACTGCAAAACTTGGCCTCTGAGAAACCATTTTTCAGCGTATATGAAATATTGGTCACCTGACTTTTGCGCGCATTACGCCACTCAGGGGGCATAAATTTCCAAAGGCGCGGTTGCTGCGACTCGATGCTGGTCGCGGACGTCTCGGCGAAGCACCAGACGACGGCTCCGGCCTTGCTGTGCATTAATCTAATGACCTCCTTCGCCGCCCACTCCGTTTTTCCGCTTCTGTTTCCGCCCATGACGAGCAGCTCTCGGTGTTTATCGAGCAGCTCGCTGGCCTTTTTCCACAGCGGCGGCACATAACCAAAGCGGAACGGATCGCTCGCCTCGCGCGCGATTAGCTCTTCCCTCGTTTTGAGATATTGCCAGCCTTCCTCCGGCCCCAATTTGCTCAGAAGATCGGTGTCGATCCGCATCACAGGGTGCTCGGACGGCTGAAACCGTTGTTTCTGTTCGTTCACTTCCCCTGCGCAGGCTCCGCTGCGCTCTCCCCTCTAAAATGTAATGGGCGCTGACTGGTTAGCGCGCGGTCCCTCCCAGAACCGATTTGTTAAGCCGTGTCAGCGCCCAAAGTTGCTATGTCTAAAGTCGGATTCTCGGAAAAATGAAACTGGTCGCTGCGGACGTGCAGCGGTTGGCCGGTGGACTCCGGCACAAAAGTCCAAATGTCGTTCGCCATGCCGCCCTGCGGCTGGACGTAGAGCAGCCACGCGGTGCCGACACCGGCGACTTCGGCGCGCATTGGGTATGGCGACCAGCTAATCATTGTCGCTCGATGACCGCCTTAAAGTCCGACACCGGTATGTCTACACACGGCTCATTGTCCGCGGCGCAACGGCCGTTCGGGCGCCTCATATAAATAACAGGATACGCTTTGCGCGTGATATCGAGCGCGTAGATGCCCTCGGTCCATTCGACAATGAGCGTGGTCGGCAGGATCTGGCTGTATTGGGAAAGGCTGACGTATTTCTGCAGGCTCCACCAAAGCGTCGGGTATGCGTCCTTCGAGTTGTAGCGGCGCCGCGCTTCGACCAGACGCTTGGCCACGCCGTTGCGCATGAAGACGGCGTCCACCGGATACGCCTTGCTGCAGCGCTCGATCGTGTAGCCGTATTTGTCGGCGACCTCCTGCAGCATGCGCGCCTCGACTTCGCGGTGTTGTTCGGTTTCAAAATACATAGAGCGGCTCCTGTTTTATGCGGTTACAGGGGCAGGGGTATGAAATGACCAGACCACAACGTCCGCCGCATTCCCTGACGCTCTAAAGTTTGATGGCGCCCCACTAGTCGTGCTCTGTGGGGCTGGGCATACCGGCTTGCTCCGAGGTGCGCACCACCATGCGCGCCTGCACGAACCCGCTTTTGCCATCAGAAAATTCATTTGGATTGCTTGCGCTTGCGCATCTCCGCGCACAACGCATCCGCTTTCTTCTTTGCCGCCGCGGCGACAAGTTTGGTGCGCTGCGTTTTCAGCAGGGCGATGGTCTTGTCGATTTCGGCAATTTCGTCTGTCATAATGCTGTATTTACTCATGAATCATGGCCGGATAGTCATGTGCCAAAGACCGATCTGGCTAACGCTGTAGCCAAACCAGACGACACCGGCCCAAAAGTTGTGCTGTATGCAGAATTGATCGATGGCCACGGCGAAATAGAGCAGGCCGACCAAGGCGATGAGGATTGCGGACGTCATTCCATGACCCTCCTCCATTTGTCGCGCCACATGCTGCGCGCCATGACTCCGGCGGCATCGGCGACGGCTTCTTCGCTCAGGTGGGGGAAACAGTCGTGCAGCAACTCGTGGACGATGGTGTCCAGCTCGTTGATGCCGCTTTGCCGCGGATCAATGAACACACGGCCATCACCCATAGTGAGTCCGTCCGCCTTTTCGCGGCCGAGCTTCCTACGGATGATGGCGATGTATTTGCGGCGAGGCATCAGGCGGCTTTCTTGTAGCGAAGATTCGCGTAGTGCAGATCGAGGCGGGCTTTGAACAGCTCCCACTCGTTGTCGCTGCTGAACATCCACTCGATGCTGTGATCGTTGGCTTTCTCCTTGCCGATGCGAACGACCGCGCGGCGCTGAACACGTTGCTCCGGCCGGTTCTCGTTCCATAAGCGCTCATAGGCTGCGAGCTGCAGCTTTTGCGACAGGTAGATGCCGCTCGATGTCTTCCAGTCGAGCAACACGATGCGCCCCTCCTTGTCGATAGACGGCGCGTCAATCGTGCCGCCAAACAAGTGTTGCTCGCTAACGAGCTGCACTTCCGGCTCCAGCACCGTGAGACCCTGCTCGTTCCAGAACGACAGGAAGTTATTGAACGCGACGCCCGCCTTCTCGACGTCGGCCGGTGCGAACTCGGAGAGATCAGCCACCCAACCGTGGAAGAAGCATTCGATTAAGAAGTGCGTAATCGTCCCGATGTCGGCAGCGCGGTCGCGCACCTTCCGGTAGTCTTGGTTCTTGTTGCCAAGACCCCATGCCCAGTGGATCAGGTTGCTTTGGTCATCGCCGATCTTGGAGATGGTCGAGGCACCTACCACTTGCGCGCCGTCCTTGAGGATATACTTCTGGTGCGCTTTCAGCTTTTCCAAGCGTACAAGTTTGCGACCGTCTGCAGCGAAGCGCTCCGGCGCAGGCTCGGCGGGCTTGGCCGAAGGGGAGCGGCGTTTTGCCGCCCCCCTTTTTGCAGTGGTTGCCATGGCTACCACTCGACTTCTTCGCCGTTGGTTCCGGTTTTGACCGATGCGCGGGGCGCCTCAGTAACCTCGAAGCCGTAAGCCTCGGCCGTTCCGCCACTGCTCCATGTGACCAAGTCCAAAATCTGGACCGCCTTGGGCTGCAGCGTGATTCCGGCGCCGAGCGACGCGGTGTACCAAAAGTATGGAACCACAGCGACCTTGAGCTTGCTGCCGCCGCCGATGTTTTCGTTGGTAATCTGGCCGGACGCATCAAACAGCTTCGGTTGGCGCGTGTAGGTCTCGCCGTCCTTGCCCTTGCCGGTTGCTTTGACCTTCAGTTTGAGCTGCACCATGCCGTCGTTCTCCGTCCAAGGCGCTGCGTGCTGCTTTAGTTTCGCCTTTTTGGGCAACCCCTCCATGACGAGCTTGTTGTTAATCTCGGCAAGTTTGGCCGAAAGGAATTCAGTGAACATGGCCTCGATCTGTTTGAGAAACGGCTCCGCGTCTTCGGCGGACATTTCGAGGTCTACTTTGTATTGGCCCTCCTCGGAGAACTTAGTGTCCGGCGAGTTGAGTCTGGGATAGCGAGCGATGCCCGCAGGTGTGGTCAGGGTTTTATTCATTTTGTGTATGTGGGTTTGGTGTTTTTGGTTGGATGGGAAAGTCGCTGTGGCGCATGAGTTCGCAGAAGTCCTCGAATGTGAGAGTGACCAGCATGCGGCAGTGATCCTTGCGATGGATCACGGCACAGTTTTTGCGCTCGGCGTCGCGGTAGGCTTGAGCGATAGCCGCATCGAGATCGAAGCGTGCGCGGCCGTGGCGCTTGCACTCGAAGTGCCAAGTCGGCAGGCAGGGCACAACAACGTCAGGTGCGGAGATCCCCCAAGATCCCTGCGAGACCTGTGCGCCCCGCCGTGCCGGAAAACCTTCGGCGGTCAGAGCCTTGGCAACCTCGCGCTCGAACGAGGCGCCCTTCTGGCGGGAGTTGATCATTCGTTGATGGCCTCCCAGAGCTGTTTGTCCGGTGCGTAGACGCTGTTGCCCTCGTCAGTCAGGCGTGGCGCGGAGACGATGTTGCTGACCGGAGCCTTCGCATCAAATCGCGTCAGGCTCGGACGCCACGTCATATTCAAGGTGCCGGTGCGTCCGGCCCTGTGCTTGGCGATGATTAACTCCGCGTCCTGTGGCTCCGGCTCTTCGTCTTGCACCGCGTAGTAGGCTGGCCGGTGAACGAGAGCGACCAAATCGGCGTCCTGTTCAATGCTGCCGCTCTCGCGCAGGTCGGAGAGCTTCGGCCGGTTGTCAGGACGGTTCTCTGCCTGCCTGTTTAACTGCGCGGCGGCGACCACTGGAATGCCCAGTTCCATCGCCATCGCTTTTAGTCCGCGCGAAACAAAGCCGACCTCATTCTCACGGCTCTTGGCGGCGCCGTGGCTTACCAATTGAAGGTAATCGACAAAGATGATCTTCACGCCCCAGCGCCTCACGGCCAACCTTGCACGTCCGCGGATGTCCAACAAAGACATGCCACAGCGGTCATCTATGTACAGCGGCTCGCCGGAAAAATCCAAAGCGGCGGAACCGATGCGGCGCTTTCCGGCGTGATCAACGAATCCATTGCGGACCAGCTCGGTGTTGGTGTTGGCGCGCGACAACACTACGCGAGCGGCCAATTCGTTTGCTGGCATCTCCAGCGAGAAGTAGAGCACCGACACCTTGCGACGCATCAGGTTGTCCGCGATGTTCATCATCAGCGCGCTCTTACCCATGGCCGGACGTCCGGCAATGACGCTCAGGGTTCCGCCGCGCAGACCGCCGGTTACCTGATCCAGATCGGCAAAGCCGGTGCGCAGACCGAGGGTCTGCTTGTTGTCCATCAGCGCCTCCAGCTCTTCGAGGAGCGAGGGCACGATGTCGGCCGCGCTGCGCATCGAGTCGGTCGGGGCGCCGAGACTTAGCGACAGGACACTCTCTCCGGCGGACTGCAGCACTTCGTCGGCGTTCGCGGCCATGTCGTTAGCCGCTGCCTGCATGGAGACTGCCGCGGAGATAATCGAGCGACGGCCGTGCAGATCGCGCAGGGTTTGCGTATGGTATTCGAGCGCGGCCAGACCACCGCACGCTTGCATGAGAAACTCGGTGATGGCTCCGGCGCCGCCGACAAAGGTCAGCTTCTTCTGCGCGTCGAGCCTCTGCGTGACGGCAATGATGTTGGGCACGCCGCCGTCTGCGCGGATCTCATTGATCGCATCGAAAATCGCGCGGTGGGCAGGAGTGTAGAAAAGATCGCCATGCAATCCGGCAACCTCATCAGCGAGCTTCGGCTCGGCCATGAGTGTGCCGAGCACTGCCTTCTCGGTGTTTGGGCTTTGTGGGGTGGTGGTGGTTTTCATACAAAGTTGTCGTCGTCGTCATCACTCGCTGCCAGCACGGCGAGAACCAGCAGGGCGAGGAAAGCTAGGTAGATGAAAGTCTGCACCGGACTCATTGCGCTCCCTCCGTCGTTGGCGCATTTCGTAGCGACGCTTGAGCCAGCGGTCGCACGCTTCGTCCACCGCTATGACATCGTCTGCAATGTGTGGCCATACGCTGCGCAGTGTTTGTTTAAGTTCGGGTCTCATGGGCTGCCGTTTCTACGTCGTTCGGCGTGGTGGCAGCCGGTGGGTCTTGATGCGTGCAAGTGTGGACAAATGCGGACATAGGGGCAACAACTTTTAGGCGTTTTCTGCAAAAAAGTTCATCCCAGTTTTCGCGGTATTTTTGGCCGTCTACCGGCCGCGGCGCGTCGCCCTTTCCGGCGCTCACAGCGGCTCCTCCACGGCGAGCAGCGCTTCGTGTTTCTCGTCGCTCACGTCGGGAGAGAGCGCCGCGCACCGCTTCAAGACGAGCTTGAGCCGATTGACGCGCTTAATCAGCTCACGCTTCTCCGCTTCGAGGTTAGCCATTTCGGCCGAGTTGCGCTTGTCCTCGGCGCGGTAGAACTCCAGCTCCGCGGAGGAGCCGAAGTTCGCGCCGAAGCCGACCTCGCCGACCACTAGGTCAGGGTTCATTTCTTGGCCCTCCCTTGCTCTTCGGCGAGCCGCTCGATGACCGCGTTGAGCAGCAGGTAGAGCGCGTCGAGCGTGGCCTTGGCGTCGTCCACTGACGCGGTGATCGTTTCCATGTTGATGGTGTACTCAGCCAACTTGGGCTGAACCGACTTGGTTTTAGCTGTGCGCTTTTTCATGTGTGTGGGAAATGATGAAGAGGGGGGTAGGACAAATGCTGTCCGAGGGGTTAATATGAAATTGATATTTTAGT
>Ga0208231_1000046_pt1 | contig 37888 bp, 55 predicted proteins | sample LakMenEpi15Jun12_FD_150702 | JGI IMG/M metagenome (GOLD analysis project Ga0208231, IMG submission 150702) | Freshwater microbial communities from Lake Mendota, WI - 15JUN2012 deep hole epilimnion (SPAdes) | ecosystem: Environmental > Aquatic > Freshwater > Lentic | place: Lake Mendota, Madison...
AGCGCCGGTAAGGGAATGGCAGCACGCAAGCTGATGGCGAAGTGATGCCAGGAGGCAGACCAAGCATCTATACGCAGGAACTCGCAGACCGCATCTGTGAGCGGCTGGCATCCGGCGAGTCCCTGCGGGCTATCTGTTCGGATGAGGACATGCCGAACCGGCAGACAATCCTCAACTGGTTGAATGATAAGGCAGAGTTTGTCGGCCAATACGCACGCGCACGCGAGGATCAGGCCGAGGCTCACGCCGACCGCATCATCGAAATCGCGGACGACGAGACCATCGACGCGAACCACAAGCGCATCATGGTGGACGCTCGCAAGTGGGTGGCCTCGAAGCTCAAGCCCAAGCGGTACGGCGACAAGCTCGACCTTGAGCACAAGGGTGAGGTCGGTCTGACGGTGGTCGTGAAGCGGTTCTCGGATGTCGATAATCCTACCGGCTAACGGCTGGGCTCCTCGCCACTACCAAAGCCCAGCGTGGGCTGCTCTGGAGGGCGGCTGCAAGCGTCTCGCGCTTTCTTGGCACCGAAGATCGGGGAAGGACGACTTGAGTCTGCACTGGGCAGCGGTCAGCGCCATGACCAGAGTGGGCGGCATCTGGCACATGCTTCCCCAGGCGAACCAGTCCCGGAAGGCCATCTGGGACGCGGTGGACCCGCATACCGGGCGGCGGCGCATCGACGCTGCATTCCCGCCCGAGCTTCGAGAATCGACCCGCGAACAGGACATGTTCATCCGGTTCAAGAACGGCTCGACTTGGCAGGTCGTGGGCTCGGACAACTACAACAGCCTGATCGGTTCCCCGCCCATGGGGGTGGTGTTCTCCGAGTACGCGCTCGCCGACCCGAATGCTTGGGCGTTCCTGCGTCCCATCCTTGCGGAGAACGGCGGCTGGGCGATATTCATCAGCACCCCTCGTGGCCGGAACCACTTTGCCCGTCTGGTGGACTACGCCCGGAAGGACCCTGCGTGGTTCGGGCAGGTGCTGACGGTCGAGGACACCAAGGCGATCTCGAAGGACATCATCGACCGAGAGCGCAAGGAGCTGCGGGTCGAGCGCGGTGAGAAGGAAGCCGAGGCCATCATCCGGCAGGAGTATTACTGCGACTTCGATGCCGACATTCCCGGTGCGTACTACGGCGATGCCATCCTCAAGGCGGAGCAGGGCGGCAGATCTGGCGAGTTCCCGCATATCGTCGGCCAGCCGGTCGGGACGGCATGGGACATCGGCATCGGCGATTCGACGGTCATCTGGTTCTACCAGCTCGTCGGCCACAAGGTGCGCATCATCAACGTGCTGGAAGGCTCCGGCGTCGGGCTCGAGTGGTACGCGAAGAAGCTCCTCGCCATGGACTATGTGTATGCCGATCACATCTGGCCGCACGACGGGGCGGTGAAGGAGTGGGGGTCTGGCAAGTCCCGGCTCGAAACAGCGGCGGGATATGGGCTCAAGCCTCGGGTGCTTGAGGCTGACTCGGTGGACGATGGCATCCAGGCGGTGCGCCAGATGCTGCCGGTGGTCGAGTGGAACAAGGCTCCCGACCCGTTCCCCGGCGAGACTGCCGAGGACGCAGCGGCTCGCATGACCCGGGCGATGGATGCCGTCCGGCAGTACCGGCGCGAATACGACGACCGGCTGCAGCGGTTCAAGGACAGGCCACTCCACGACTGGACGAGTCACTACGCCGATGCTCTGCGGTATCTCGCCAAGGGTCGTAGACCGTTCCGTGGGACGGTGCGGCGGGCTGGTCCGGGGGTGGCTGTAGCAGATTACTCAGTGTTCGGCTAGACTCGCGCCAAAGTCTGCCACGAGGTGCGTCATGTCCGGTCTGTTCAAGCCCAAGATGCCGAAGATCGAGCCGCCCCCGCCTGCTCCCGAGATCGATGTGGCAAAGCAGCGCGAGATTGAGTCCACCCGGCTGCGTCGGCGGCGCGGGCGTGCTGCCACAATGATGTCCACGCCTGAGACCCAGCAGATGGGCGGCGTCGCTACGACCCGACTGCTGGGCGGCGGCATGTAATGGCGACGAAGAAGATCACGCAGTTCAGCTCGCTAGCGCAGGGTGACCTCGACTCGCCGGTCGATGTCTTGCCGATCGTCGATGTTGGCGCAGGCGAGACCAAGAAGGTCACCGCAAAGGCGCTGGCCGGTGCTGCGGTCGGGGACTTGGTGAACGTCTGGAACAACGTCGCAACGACCTTCTCGGCCATCAAGCTCGATGTCACCGACACGGCTTCTGCCGCAGGGTCGTTCCTGCTCAACCTGCTCGTCGGCGGTGCTGCCCGGTTCCAAGTGACCAAGGCTGGTGCGGTGACGGCGGCGAGTTCCATTCGCTCGACCTCGGCCTCTGGCGGCGTGGGGTACGCGACCGGCGCGGGTGGTGCGGTCACGCAGGCGACCTCACGCACAACCGGCGTGACGTTGAACGCCATCTGCGGGCAAATCACGCTCTTTGCTGCGTCGATCTCCGGTCACGAGGCTGACCAGTTCGTGCTGACGAACAGCGCCATCGAGGCCGGTGACGTGGTGGTGACGAGCATCAAGTCCGGCCTGACGGCTGGGACGGCCAAGTACTACAACGTCCAGGTGGTCGCGGTCAGCGCCGGTCAATGCACCATCTCGGTCGGCAACATCGACAATGGCACGGTCCCATCAGCCGGGACCGATACGCCTGTCATCACGTTCGCAGTCATCAAGGCCGTAGCGGCCTAATCGGAGATAGACATGGCAACAGGCATTGTTCTCGTATCGAACGCCAGCGCGACTGGCGCGTGGTTCGCATGGCCGGGTGGTCGTGGCGAGTTCCGTGTTGAGGCGACCTTCGGTGGCGGCACGGTCAAGCTCCAGTGCAAGGGGCCGAACGGCACCGCGCAGGATGTCGGCGTCGATACGACCCTGACGGCTGCTGGCGGTGGCATCTTCGAGCTGGGTGCGGGTGAGATTCGCTGCAACATCGCCACCGCGACCGCTGTCTATGCCATGGCGTTGCGCATCCCGAGCCCGAACTTCTGATGCGCACATGGCCGCGAAGTCAGGAGCGCACCGCCGACCGGACGCTGCGGCGTGACGGGACGGGCGATGACCAGCCTGTTGGCAACCTCGTAGCCGAGAACGGAGACAATCTCGCGCTCGAGAACGGCTACTTCCTGCTTTGGGAGTGACGATGGACTCACGCGCACAAGACGTCCTGCAAGGCTACGACCGGCTCAAGGGCGCTCGTGGCACATGGGAGTCCCATTGGCAGGAAGTTGCCGAGCGCGTCTGGCCGTCCATGGCCGAGATGACCGGCCAGCGCACACCGGGCGAGAAGCGGTCGGAGAAGATATTCGACTCGACGGCGCAGCGGGCCTTGCCCCGATTCTCTGCCGCGATGGACTCGATGCTGACACCAGCAACGCAGATGTGGCACGGATTGCATACCGGCATCCCCGAGCTCGATGAGAATGTGGCGGTGCAGCGGTGGTGCGATTCCCTGCGAGACATCCTGTTCCGGCAGCGGTATGCGCCGACCGCCAACTTCGCCTCGCAGGTGTTCGAGTGCTACATGAGCCTCGGTGCGTTCGGCACCTCGACGCTGTTCATCGACGAGATCCCAGGCGTGACCTTGCGGTACCGCGCCATCCCGCTCTCCGAGATCGTCATCGACCTCGACCATACGGGTCGGGTGGACACGGTGTACCGCTGCTTCCAGTTGACGGCGCGGCAGGCGATGCAGGTGCCGGGCTGGGCTGACAAGCTCCCGAGAGGCATCAAGGCTGCGGGAGATGCGAAAGCGAACGACATGTTCGAGTTCATCCACTGCGTCAAGCCGAACGACGGGTATAAGTCGGGCAAGGCCGGTGCGGACGGGATGCAGTTCATGTCGCGCTATGTTGCCCGGCAGGGTGATGCGCTGCTGGCAGAGTCGGGCTATCGCTCGATGCCGTATGCGGTGGGTCGGTATGTCACCGGCCCGCGTGAGATTTATGGGCGGTCACCTGCGATGGAGGCTCTGGCCGACATCAAGTCCCTGCAGGAAATGGAAAAGACCATGCTTCGGATGGCGCACCGCATGGTCGACCCGCCGCTCATCCTCTCCGAGGAGGGGGCCCTTAATGCCTTCTCGGTGCGCCCCAATGCCCTGAACTACGGCTACCTCCGCGAGGACGGGACGCCGCTGGTTCAGCCGCTCATGACGGGCGGCAACCTGCCGATCGGCATGGAGATGTCCGACCAGAAGCGCAAGGCGGTGAACGACTCGTTCCTCGTGACGCTGTTCCAGATTCTGGTCGAGAGCCCCCGCGTGATGACGGCGACCGAGGTGATGCAGCGAGCCCAGGAGAAGGGTGCGCTGCTCGGGCCTACGATGGGTCGACAGCAGTCGGAGTTCATCGGCCCCATCATCGAGCGCGAGCTAGACCTGCTCTCGGCGTCGGGCGCGTTGCCCGTGCCGCCCCCGCAGCTCATGGATTATGTGATGGCGGGTGGCGAGATTCTGCCGAAGTACACCGGCCCGCTCGCTCGGCTGATGAAGGCCGAGGAGGCTGCGGGCATCCTGCGCACCATCGAGGCGATCCTGCCGGTCGCGCAGGCATCGGGGGACATCAAGGTGCTGCGGCGCATCAACGCTGACCAGGCACTCAAGGTCATCGCCGAGGCGAACAATGTCCCGGCCAAGGCGCTGCGGACGGACGAGGAGCTCGAGGCGATGGACATGGCCGATCAGCAGCAGGCCCAGATGCAGCAGCTTCTCGCGGCTGCTCCGGTTGCGGGTCAGGCTGCGGAGCGGTTTGCCAGGGCCGAGCAGATTGCGGCTTCTGCGCCTCGGCGTGAAGTGCTCGGGATTTAATCGATGGCGAACGATTCCGACATCCTTGCGGTCAGACTTAACCTGTTGCACGAAGACGTGGGCGAGATCAAGACGGCGCTCGGCAAGTTGTCCGATGCCATCACGAAACTTGCGCTTGTGGAGCAGAACCAGTTGCAGACGGCAGAAGCGATGGAGCGTGCGTTTACGGCAATTGAGCGCATCGAGCGCCGGGTTGAGAAGCTGGAGCATTCCGGGTGGGAGAGTTCGCACTCGGCCAAGTGGGTTGACCGCGCCATCGTGGCGGCTATCACGGTCGGTGGCATGGCGTTGCTGCGGACTGTCGGGATCGGCTGACATGAGCAGCCGCCGACTTGAGGACCTGCACCCGCTGATGCGTCCGCTCGTGAATGCGTTCCTCGCGGCGTGTGTGCGTGACGACATCGACATCCTCGTGACCTGCACCTACCGATCGGATGAGGAGCAGGCGCGACTCTATGCGCAGGGGCGCACCAAGCCCGGCCTCAAGGTGACGAATGCGAAGCCCGGCCAGTCAATGCACAACTTCCGCTTCAACGGGAAGCCTGCGAGTTTGGCCGTGGACGTCGTCCCGATGGTGAGCGGCAAGCCGGTCTGGTCTGCGACCGCCCCGGTCTGGCAGCAGGTCGGGAGACTCGGCGAGGCGGCGGGCCTCGAGTGGGCGGGCCGGTGGAAGCGGTTCCGCGAATTCCCCCATTTCCAACATCCTCACGCGAAATCTGTCCGGTTATCCGTCAACTGATCGTATTACAGAGCGAGGTGAATCATGACTGCTGAACAAGTTGCGGGCATTGTCCGTGCTGTCATTGCTGCCATCGGTGGCTATCTGGTGGGCAAGGGCTTCGCGGATGCCGAGACCATCGCTGCGGTGGGTGGCGCTGCTGCCACGATCGCCGCTGCCATCTGGTCGGTGTACTCGAAGCGCAAGGTCGAGCCGCAGGCGTGAAGGTCTGGGCGGCGGTTGCCGTCGCCCTACTCGCTGCCGGGTGGTTCGGGTTCTCGCATGCGTACCGGGCTGGCTATAAGGCCGGTTCGGCGGTCACCGAGGCCGAGTGGTCTGCTGTCATGGCGAAGGTCAGGCAGGAGTCCACAGCGGTCATCGTCGCGCAGTACGAGAAGCATCGTGCCGACGTTGTGCGCAGAGAGGGGGTGGAGCGTGACCTGCAATCGAAGTTGGGTGCTGCCGATCGGCGTGGTCGCGACCTTGCTCGGCGGCTGCGCGACGCCGCCTCTGGTCTGCCCGGAGCCTGTCCCGCCGCCCCCGTCCCTGATGACGCCACCGGAGAGTCCGGCGACGCGGGAGAGGTTGGAGAGGCTATTGCCGCCCACCTCGCCGCCTGCGAGCGAGACGCGACCCGGCTCGCCGAGCTCCAGGACTGGCTGAGATGAACCGCCACGTCCGGCTGCAGATACCGCGCCGGTTCCAGATGCACGGTCACCAGCTCGCCGTGCGCATCATCCCTCGCACCCGCTGGCCGCACCCGATGGACACCGTCGGGATGTACGACCCGACCCGCCACCGCATCGACCTGCGCGGCGATCAGGGCGACACCGAGCTGCAGCAGACATTCTGCCACGAGTGGGCGCATGCCCTGCTCGACGAGATGAACCATCCCCTGACACACGATGAGGTCTTCGTGGACAACTTGGCGAGCCTGCTTCACCAGTCCCTGACGACCTTCGACTCTGGAGCCAAGCCGTGCCGCTGACCGCATCGGATCAGGAGTTCATCGCCGCGTGGCAGCGCCTGAAGAAGGCCCCGCTCGTTGCCAAGGCGCTCAACATCAACCTGCGCAGCGTCTACAGCCGCCGCCGGTCGATGGAGTCGAAGTACGGCATGGCGCTGGAATCCATCACTCCCATTCGCGGCGCAAGCGACCGAAGCGCAGCCGGACGTCGCGCCAACGCCCTCGCCGCCGAGCGGGCCGAGAAGTACGAAGGCGAGATGCACGACACGCTCGAGGACGGCGTGGTGCTCGTGGCCTCCGATTGCCACTACTGGCCCGGCATCGTCACCGTCGCGCATGAGGCCTTCTGCCGTCTCGCCAAGGCGCTCAACCCCGCGATGGTCGTGCTCAACGGCGACATCCTCGACGGCGCTCGCATCTCGCGGCACCCGCGAATCATGTGGGAACAGCAGCCGCAGCTGAAGGACGAGATCCATACCGTCCAAGACCGCTGCGCTGAGATCGCTCGAGCGGCGGGCGCGGCCAAGCTCGTGCGCACCATCGGCAACCACGACGCCCGCTTCGAGAACTACCTATCCGGTCGCGTCTCGGAGGTCGAGGGGATGCCGGGCTCGACGCTCTTGGACTTCCTGCCCCGCTGGCGGGCTGGATGGGCGCTGCACTTGAACGCCCGCACCGACGGGTGGGTCTGCATCCGGCACCGCCCGGTGAACGGTGGCATCCATGCCGCCTATAACAGCACCCTGAAGGCGGGCGTGTCCTACGTCCACGGCCACCTCCACCAGTTGAAGGTGACCCCATGGGCCGACTACCGGGGCCGTAGATACGGCGTAGACACCGGCACCATGGCCGACATCACCGGTCCGCAGTTCACCTACGTCGAGGCGGGGCCGGTCAATTGGGCGTCGGGCTTCGCCGTCCTGACCTTCCGCGAGGGTCGGCTCTTGCCGCCCGAGATCGTGGTGGTGGACGGTGGCAAGGCGTGGTTCCGTGGCGAGGCCGTGTGAGCGATACCACGGACCGGAATCCATCATCGACCCTGCTCTGCCGCCTCTGCTGGTGGGCGGCTGGCATCACCCAGAAGCAGGAGCGGGTCTGGTGCTCTCATGCAGTGCATCACGGGTGGTACACTGAGGCCCCCGGCTGCGGCGGGACCGCATTCCGTCAGGACGACAATCGCACATGAATCACATGCTGGCGCGTATCCGTCAGATCCTGTGGAGGAGCCGCGCCTACAAGCGGCTGTTCCTCAACCCCCAGAGCAACGAACTGTCAGACGATGGCCGGATAGTGGTCGCGCACCTGAAGCGGTTCGCGAGGCTCGGTAAGCCGCCTGCCGCCCCCGGTTCGCAGGCGGACATGTTCCAAGTTGGCCGGATGGTTGGCCGGCAGGAGACGGTGCAGATGATTGTCGAGGCGCTGCACTTGGACGAACGAACCTTGACCAATCTGCAAGAGGATTTCCGTGATGAGTGACGAACAAGGGTCTGCACCCGCAGGCAACCCGACTGCTCCGGCAGCGGCTCCCGTGTGGTACGCGCCGGAAGGTCTCGACCCCGCCACGACTGGTCAGCTCGGCGAGCTGGTCAAGGCGAAGGGGTGGAAGGGACCGGCTGACGCGCTCCTGTCCTATCAGAACCTCGAGAAGGTGTTCGGCGCTGACAAGGCCGGTCGCACCATTCTCGCCCCCAAGTCGGACGATGACGCCGACGGCTGGAGCGCGGTGTACAACCGGCTCGGTCGCCCGGAGAGCGCCGACAAGTACGAGTTGCCGGTGCCGGATGGCGATGACGGCTCGTTCGCGCAGGCTGCGGCCCCGGTGCTGCACGAGCTCGGGCTGACCACGAAGCAGGCCAAGGGGCTCGCCGAGTGGTGGAACAAGGCCTCGACCTCGCGCATCGAGGCGGCAGACGAGGCATTCTCCAAGCAGTCCGAGGCCGAGTATTCGGCGCTCAAGGGCGAGTGGGGCGCGGCTGCTGCGCAGAACGAGGAGCTCGCCAAGCGGGCGGTGCTCAAGTTCGGCAAGGAAGCCGGGATCGACGAGGCGACCTTTGACTCGCTCGAGCGGGCGATCGGCACCGCAAAGGTGATGAAACTGTTCCACGCCATCGGTGCCAAGTTCGGCGAGGCTGACTTTGTGGGCAGCGACACCCCGTCGAGCGGTGCGTTGACCCCGGCGCAGGCCAAGAACAAGGTGGCCTCGCTGTTCGCCGATCAGGAGTTCATGGGTCGGTATATGCACCAAGACCAGCGTGTCCGACAGAGTGCCATCGAGGAGATGATGGCGCTTAACCGGATGGCGAATCCGGGTGTCACCGAGGAGTAGTTGCATCCGGCAGATGGTCGTCGTACTATCCGCCCGTGTGTTCTCCTCTGTGTGTTGCCGGGAGGGTTAAACCTCCCGGCTCTTTACCAGAGGTCGGGCAAGCCGCGAGGCCCCGCTGACAACCGGAAAGACGGTCGCTCGGCCCGAGCGGAACGGGCAAGGATTCCGGCCCCGGTAACGGACAAGCCATCCGAGAACATCGTCATCTAATGTTTTCTGGAGGGCTATCATGGCCGACAATATCGCATCCGTTTATGCCGTTCAGTACGGCACGAACATCTCGCTGCTCCTGCAGCAGAAGGGCTCCAAGCTGCGCGGTGCCGTGCAGACTGGCTCGTACAAGGGCAAGGCTTCTGAAGTCGTCACGCAGTACGGTGCCACCAGCGCCCGTGCCGTTTCGACCCGGTACTCGCCGATCGTCCCGGTCAACACTCCGAACAACCGCCGTTGGGTGTTCCCGGAGGATTTCGACTGGGCTGACCTGATCGACAACTTCGACAAGCTCCGTCTCCTCGCCGACCCGCAGTCTGCCTACTCGCAGAACGGGCTCTACGCGATGGGCCGCGCCATCGATGATGTCATCATCTCGGGCATCTTCGGCGCGAACAAGACGGGCGAGGCCGGTGGCACGACCACCAACTTCGACACCTCCAACCAGCAGGTCGCTGTGAACTACGCTGCCGCTGGCAACGTGGGCCTCACGGTGGACAAGCTGCGTGAAGCGCGTCGCATCCTGATGGAGAACGAGGTGGACCTCGATGCCGAGCCCGCCTACTGCGCCATCAGCGCCGAGCAGCACGATGACCTTCTCGGTCAGTTGCAGGTCACGAACGCCGACTTCAACACCGATGCTCCGGTGCTGCAGGACGGCAAGGTGACCCGCTTCCTCGGGATCAACTTCATCCACACCGAGCGTCTTCCGACGTCGAGCGGTCACCGTCGCTGCCCTGTCTGGGTGCCGTCGGGTGTCCACCTGGGCGTCTGGAACGACATCATGTCCAACGTCACGCAGCGTCGTGACCTGTCTTCGCACCCGTATCAGGTCTACCTGATGGGTACCTTCGGTGCCACGCGCACGGAAGAGAAGAAGGTCGTCGACATCCTGTGCGCCGAGTAAGGGAGTAGACCATCATGGCTGTAGTCAATCTCAAGTCCACTCTCGTCACCAACGCGGACGCAGTCCCGGCGGTCCTCAACAACCCTCGTGTCGATGGCGGTTTCGAGCGCATCGAGGTCGCCACCGTGGCGATCACGGACACGGACAGCATCGCCTCGACGTACCGGATGTTCCGGCTCCCGTCGAACGCGGTGGTGACCGACCTCCGCATCTACTCGCCCGACATCGGCACCACGACCATCACCGACATCGGCCTGTACCGCACGGCCAAGGACGGTGGCGCGGTGGTCGATGCGAACTTCTTCGCCGACGCCCTGTCCCTCAAGGACGGTGCGCTCAACGGCGTGGACGTTCTGCACGAGGGCGGTGGTTTCTTCACCATCGCCAACTCGGGCAAGGAGCTGTGGGACGCCCTCGGCCTCACCGCCGATCCGGGCGTGTTCTACGACGTGACGCTCACGCTGACGGCGGCCGCTGACGCCACCGCCACCGTGAAGCTCATCGGTCGCTACACGGCGTAAGGCATAGGGGCGGGTCGGGCAACCGGCTCGCCCCTTTTTTCTGGGAGACAGACATGGCTGACCGTTTCTATGGAATCGACCGTGGCGCTGCCGGTGTCCGCAGCGTGACCGAGAGTGCGTCCACGACCAGCCTCGATGTCGAGGTGCGGGTGGATCTCATCGGTATGAGCAAGCTCGAGGTGCTCTTGCTGATCGACACGCTCAAGGAAGCAATCACCCAGGATACTTGGCCGCCAGCCTAATAGCTGCGGGAGGAGCCCGTGGCTACGAGTGACGTTGCAATTGCGAACCTCGCGCTCACCAAGATTGGTGACCTGCGGATCACTTCGCTTACGGATAACACCAAGCCTGCGCGTGAGCTGAACGCCATCTATGGGATGCTGCGCGACAAGCTGCAGCGCACCTACAACTGGCGGTTCTGCGTGAAGCGGGCGAACCTTGCGGCTGACGTCGCGACGCCGGTCTTCGGCTACTCGTACCAGTACACGCTGCCGTCCGACTGCCTGCGCATCCTGCAGGTTGGTGCGTACTTCCCGGCCCCTGACCTGTCCGACCTGATCGGCGGCGGTGGGCAGGAGTACCAGCTCGAGGGCGGCAAAATCCTGACCAACTCGTCCGGGCAGATGAACCTGCGCTACCTTGCGCGGGTGTCTGACCCGACCAAGTTCGACTCGGCATTCGACGAGGCGTTCGCGGCCCTGCTGTCGTACAACGTCGCTGAGGCCCTGACGCAGTCGGACGCCAAGAAGAACGCGGCGCTGCGCGACTATCGCCTGTGCCTGACTGAGGCGGTCCGTTCGAACGCCATCGAGAACCCGCCGGAGAGCATCGCCGACACGACTTGGCTGTCCGTGAGGCTCTGATGCCAAACGTCAACCCAGCGATCGTCAACTTCAACGGTGGCGAGGTCGGGTCGCTGATGAGCGGTCGCACCGACTTCGATAAGTACGCCTCCTCGACCTTCCGTATGCGGCGGTTCATCCCGACCGCGCAGGGTCCGGCGAAGCGGTGTCCCGGCACGAAGTATGTCCTGCAGACGCGATACCCTGACAAGCGGGTGTGGCTGCAGCGGTTCGAGTTCGCCTTCGACCAGGCGTATGTCATCGAGTTCGGCGATTACTACTGCAGGCTTTTCACCGACCGTGGGGTGGTGCTCGAGGACCCGCTCGACATCTCGAACATCACGCAGGCGAGTCCGGGTGTGCTGACCTATGTGGGTGCAGACCCGTCGAACGGCGACTGGATGTACATCTCGCAGGTCGCCGGCATGTCACAGGTGAATGGCCGGTATGTGAAGGTGACGAATGTCAATGCCGGAGCCAAGACCTTCGAGCTCTACGACATCGACGGCGGCGTGATCGACACGACCGGGTACACGGCCTACGGTGGCAACGGAGATGTGGCGCGGGTCTACACGATCCCGAGTCCGTATGCGGTGGAGGATTTGCTCACCGCTGAGAACACCTCGGCGCTATCCATTGCCCAGTCTGGCGATGTGCTCTATATCGGGTGCGAGGGGTATGCGCCGCAGACCCTGACGCGCAGCGGGAACACGAGCTGGGCCTTTGCGGACTACGCGCCGACCGATGGCCCATTCCAGCGTGAGCCGAATGCGAAAGAAAGCTTCTCGCTGACCGCGACGACCGGCAGTGTCACGGTGACCTCTGCCCTTGCCATCTTCGACAACGACTCCGTGGGGATGCTCCTGCGGTTGCAGCCGGTGAACATCACGACGACGCAGTGGGAGCCGGCAAAGGCCATCACGGCTGGCGACATCCGCAAGTCCTCGGGCAAGTTCTACGAGGCGATGAACAGTGCCACGACCGGCGCGATCCGGCCCATTCACGAGGAGGGGCAGGACTACGACGGAAATACGGGTGTGCTGTGGAAGTTCCTGCATCCGGGGTATGTCATCCTCAAGATCACCTCGGTCACGAGCACGACGGTGGTGGTGGCTGATGTGGTGGGTCCCGGCGTGGCTCCGAACGAGCTGCTCTCGACGGCCTCGTGCGCATACCGTGTGGGCGCGTGGGGGCTGGGCATGGGTGCGGCATACCCCTACAAGACGGCCTTCTGGCGCGACCGGCTGTGGTGGGGCGGTGGGCAGGATGTGTATGCCTCGGTTGCTGGGGACTACTCCTCCCATGCGGTCGATACGATGGGCGAGATTCTTGCCGACAACGCGCTGAACCTGACTCTGGCGGTCGGCAATGTGGACAAGGTGCGGTGGCTGCGTCCGGGTAACGCGCTCATCGTCGGGACTGCGGGGGCTGAAATCGCTATTCGCGAAAACGTGACGACTGCGCCGCTCGGCCCGGAGAACGTGAAGTTCGACCTGCAGAGTGCCGAGGGGTCGATGGAGCTCGAGCCGACTCTGGTCGAGGATGCGGTCATCTTCGCCCGCGTGGGTGGGCGGCGCATCATGGAGCTGCGGTTCGACCTGCAGGTGGATGCGTTTGTACCTCGGGACATGAACGTGCTCTACCCCGAAATCACGCGCTCCGGCATCGTGGACATGGAATACCAGAAGGAGCCGGATGACATCATCTGGTGCGTCCTGGGGAACGGGCAGCTTATCGGGTTGACCTACGACCGCGAGCAGAACATCTATGGCTGGCACCAGCATCCCATCGCGGGGAACGACGCAAAGGTCGAGGCGGTGCAGATCATCCCGAGCCCGAACGGGGACTTGGACGATGTGTGGTTGGTGGTCTCGCGCACCATCGAGGGCGACTTCCCGTATGAGTTGGCGCTTGAGGCCGGTGGCGGTTTGTTGACCGAGGGTTCTGACCAGTTGACAACCGAAGACGATGTGAACCGGACGCAGCGGTTCATCGAGTACATCGGGCAGTCGATTGAGGAAGGCGAGGACATCCAAGGGGCTGGGTACCTGGACGCCTCGCTTGAGTTCAACTCGGTGGTGCCTGCCGATCTGTTCCTTGCGGACGGGTACCAGACTGCCGGATCTACCGGGGTGGAAGTCACGGTAACCTCAAGCCTTGAGATTGCGAGCGAGGCCGACGAGATTATCGAAGCTGAGAACGGCGACCTCATCACCATCAACGACCCTGTGTTTGTTGCGGGGGATGTTGGGCGCGAGATCGTGCATCGGTACTACGACGAGGAGAACGAGCTCTGGCGCTCGGCGCGTGCGGAGATCACCACGGTCATCGACCAAGAATCGGCGCTTGTGACCATCGTCTCGGTGTTTCCGAACGATGATGTCCCGTTCAACGAGTGGCGGCTGACGGCGACGACCTTGCGCGGCCTGTGGCACCTCGAGGGCGAGACGGTCTCTGCGCTTGCGGACGGCGAGGAGGTTACCGGACTTGTGGTGACGGACGGTGCGGTGACGATGCCGTTCCCAACCTCTCGGGCGACTGTGGGGTATCCGTACACCTCGACGCTTGCGACGCAGCGCATCGAGGCGGGTGCGGCGATTGGCACGGCACAGGCCAAGATCAAGCGCATCCACAAGTGCGGGTTGCGGCTATATGCGAGCTTGGGCGGCAAGGTGGGACCGGGGCCGAACAACCTCGACCTCATCCAGTACCGGAAGAACAACGACTTTATGGACGAGGAGCCGCCCCTGCTGACGGGCGATACTGATGTGTTCGCCTTTCCGGGCGGGTACGAGACGGACGGGCGCATCTGGGTGGTGGCTGACCAGCCGCTCCCGATGACCGTCATCGCGCTCTACCCCGAGATGGAGACGCAGGGATGACCTTTGAGGTGCTGCCATTTGTGCCGGCTGACCTTCGGGAGTTGAGCCTGCAGCCGTCGCAGGAGTTCCTGTCGCCATTTGTGGGGCGACCGGGCTATGGGCAGGAGTTGGTCGAGGCTGGCCCCTGCTACACGGCCCGGGCGGGCGGTCGGATTGTCTGCTGCGCCGGGCTCGTGAACCTCTGGGAGGGGCGGGCGTCGGCGTGGGCGCTGCTCTCTGCGGACTCTGGCCGGTGGATGGTCCCGCTGCATCGGGCGGTCGCGGAGTTCTTCGACGGCTGCGGGATCGAGCGCGTCGAGGCCTATGTGGTGCCGGACTTTATGCCCGGTCACCGATGGGCGAGAATGCTCGGGTTCGAGCGTGAAGGCCGGATGCGGGCCTTCCAGCGAGGTCAGGATATGGACATGTACGCGAGGGTGCTCTGATGGCAGACCCGGTCACTTTGGGAGTCATCGCCTCGGCTGCGGCGGCTTCGTCCCTGATGGCGACAGGCCAACAGCGGCAGATCGGCGCGGCGCAGGCGCGGGCGCTCGAGATAGAGGCCGGTGTCGCTCGGCGGCAGGCTGGTCTTGAGACCGAGGCGCTTGGCCGGGAGACGCGGCGGCAGTTCGGCGAACTTCGGGCGGCTGGCGCTCAGGCGGGGCTGCTCGACTCGGTGTCCTTCGGGGACGTCTACAAGCAGGCGGCGACGGCTGCGGAGTTGGACGCACTGTCTCTGGCGTATCAGGGCGAGACGCAGGCGCAGGGCCTGCTGACCGAGGCTCGCATCACCCGTGCCGCCCGCCCGTCGTGGACGCAAGGTGTCCTGCAGGCCATGGCTATGGGCATCGGACAATATGCAAGCGCGGGCGGCACGATGCCGGGAAGCCGCCCGAATGCGTCGCAGTTGACCGGGGTGAACGTGACGGGACGGCGTGTCCCGACCACGATGACGACCGCTCCGCGCCGGTATCCGGGTGCCGGGTTGAGCCCGAGGTGATTCATGGCAAAGCTTGAGTTCTACCGTCAGCAGGTTGTCCCGCGCATCGCTACGCCGAGTGCGCGTGGGCTCGCTGCTGTGGGGACTCAGGCTGCGGAGACTGCCGAGGCCGTGGCGCGTGGGGTTACAGCGTTTGCTAGGCTTTCGGCTGACCTCGACGAGCTGCGTGTTGAGGATGCGTTCAATCAGTTGCGCGACCAGCAGACCGATTTGATGATGAACCCGGAGACGGGGTTTACATCGAAGAAGGCCGCTGATGCGGTAGCGCCTGATTTCATGACCAAATACTCGGGCGATTTCAAGAAAACGATTGAGCGGGTAGCGTCTGGGTTGCCGAACACTCGGCAGCAAGACATGTTCCGGCGTCGGGCTGCAATGGCCGAGGCTGAGTTCGACGACTCTTTGATGCGGCATGTCCTGCGCGAGACAGATCAGTACCGGGATAATGTTTACAAGGGGGCGGTCGCCACTGAGGCGAATCAAGCCGCGCTCAACTGGCGCGACCAGGCGAAGGTAAACGATAGCATCGGGCGCATCGCAACGAATACGGCGCTCTGGGCTGACCGCAACGGCATTACCGGCGACGCGCTGCTTGCGGTGCAGATGGACAACATCGACCAGGTGCATTCGGCGGTGGTCAATTCGGCGCTCGATGCTGGGGATGTAGAGTTTGCTGCGCAGTACATCGACCGCAACCGATCGACCATCAAGGCTCCGAGGCTTGTGGAGCTCGAGGGCAAGGTGGCGACCGAAACCGACCTGCGGGCGTCTGCGCGTATTGCGGACGATGTGATGGGGTCGTTCGGCAATCGCATCCCGAGCGAGACCGAGGTGCGTCAGGCGGTGCGCGAGGTTGCCGGTGACAATGTGCGGGTGCGCGACGACGCGACCAGTGAGGCGCTGGCGCAGTTGGGGTCCAAGTTGCGCGATCGCGAGCGGCAGCAGCAGGAAGTCATGGCTGCGGTCTACGGCAGGCTGGATGCGAACGGCGGCAATTTCGCCGCGCTGCCTGCATCGCTGCGGGCGGCGATTCCCGGCGACAAGATTGGGCAGGTCAGAAACTACGCAGACAGTCTGCGCGGCGGCGGCAAGATTGAAACCGACACGGAGGTCTACTACAACCTGCGGATCAACCCGCAACTGCTGAAGCAGGCCAATCTTTTGGCACTCCGCAACAAGCTCGAGGATGCCGAGTTCAAGGAGTTGACGCGGTTGCAAGCAGACCTGATAAACGCGCCGGAGGCGACGCAGACCGAGATTCTGAACACGAGGCAACGGATGAACCTGCGGCTCTCCGAGATGGGGATCAACCCAGAAGCGAGGTTTGGGACACCCATGGCGAAGCGCGCCGGCCAGGCGCTCATCACCTTGGACATGAATATCTTTGAGCGAGAGCGGGCATTGGGTCGCAAGCTGACACCGGAAGAACGGAACGCGGAGGTCGATCGGCTGTTTTCTGATGTGACGGTGCGCGGAAATCTTTTCGGAACCAATAGAGTGATGCTGTTTGAGGCTACGACTGAGCAAGAAATCGTGATTCCTGATGACGACAGGAAAGCGATTACCGATGCGCTGCGCGCCACCGGCAAGGAAGTGAGCGAGCAGAACATTCGGGCATACTTCCTCAAGGCGAAAGGACGTCTCAAGTGACGGACTATCGCCGCCTCATGGAGGAGGAAAACCCGTACCTTGAGCTGATGCGCCAAGAGGAGAGCGATGCGCTGCGCTCGGCGATGTACGGCGCGGCGCAGACCAACCCGGATGTCGAGGCCGACCTCCGCAAGCTCGCTGAGAAGGTCAACGTTCCGGTGGAGACCGTGCGGATTGACCGCAAGGAGATCGAGCGTCAGGCCATCCTCGGCGAGGTGGACTACGACGGGTTGGTGAAAGACTCGCCAGTCACCGCGAATTTCCTCGCGGAGCAGGCTGATGTCGCGCGCGACGATGTCAGCGTACTGACCCGCATCGACCGGACGTTCCGCGCTGCTGGGCAGGGCATTGAGCAAGCCTCCATCATGGATCAGGTGGAGCCGCTGAATTGGCGTTGGGTGTCCGGCGAATTCCTCTCGCCTGCTGAACAGACATTGCGGCGCGAGCTGCTCAACAAGATGCAGGCGCTGGGCAAGACCCCGGAGCGCGGCGACAATCCAATTGCGTGGGTCTTCGGGCAGACCGGCTACACCGCGCGCCAATTGGTGTCCTCGGTGCGCGAGGGTGGCAAGGGCGCAATCATCGGTGCTGCAGCCGGCGCTGGTGGGGCGCTGCTCCTCGGCCAAGCGGGTCCGCAGGTGGCGGTGCCGGAGGAGATCCTCACAGTCCCTGGCGCATTTGCATTGGGTGGTAGCGCCGGGTACAAGCTCGGAACGCTGGTCTACAGCTACAAGTCTGAGGCCGGGTTCGCGTTCGTTGAGTACGAGCAGATGCGGGACGAGTCCGGCCAGTTGATTGACCCTGCGGTCGCGCGCGGGGCTGCGGCTGCGGCGGGCCTGTTGAATGCCGGCCTTGAGACAATCGGCGACATCGCACTTGCCAAGAGAATTCCTGGAATCGATCGGCTGCTCGGCGCGGGATCGCGTGAGGCCATCAAGACCCTGCTGGCGCGCCCGACCTTTCGTAATGCCGTCGCGCAGGCGGGCAAGAAGTGGCTGCAGTCCGCAAGCATCGAAGGCGTGACCGAGTCGATACAGGAGCTCATAGTCATCCTCGGGCGCGAGTTGGCGCAGGGCGTCAGCGGGCAGGAGTTCGCGCCGGAGGCGGCAGACAGCGACCTGATGCGGGTGCTGGAGTCCGGCGCTGCGGGCTTTGCCGGCGGTGCCGGTGTCGGCCTGCCGGGTTCGACAATCTCTGCGGTCAGCAACGTGCGGGAGGTCCGCAAGGCCAACCAGACCCAGCAGTTCATGCAGGCGCTCGGCGAGGCGGCCGGTGAGTCGAAGCTCCGCGAGCGGCTGCCGCAGGTGTTCCAGGACTATGTCGCCCGCATCCGCGAGCAGGGTCCGGTTGAGAATGTCTTCATCCCCGCCGATCAGTTCACCCAGTATTGGCAGAGCCAGAACGTCGACCCGGAGCAGGTCGCCAATGAGGTCGGCGCGACCAACTACACCGAGGCGGTCGCCACCGGCAGCGACGTGGTCATCCCCATCGAAGCCTACGCGACCCGGCTCGCCCCGACCCCGCACCACAGCGGCCTGATGAAGGACGTCCGGTTGGCGCAGGGCGACCTGACCATCCGGGAGGTGGAGGCGCTCGAGGCCCGCCGCAAGGAGGTCGAGGCCGAGATCCAGACCATGATGGAGCAGGAGGGGGTGGAGGTTGAGACCCCCGCCATCGAACAGGTGAAGCAGGAGGTCCTAGGGCAGCTTCTGGGGCGATTTGACAGGGCGACCGCAGACAACTATGCCACCCTCTATGCGCGGGCTATAAACAGTCTGGCGCAGCGTGGCGGCATGGACCCGATGGAGTTGCACCGCCAGTATGGGTTGGAGGTGGTCACCCCGCTGCCGGACATCCTGCAGGCCCGGGCCGGGGTGGACACCGCGCTCGACCCCCTCATCGATCGGCTCCGCAGCGGCGACATCCCGAGCCGGCGGGAAATCTACGGCAAGTCCCTGGCCGAGTTCCTGCGTGAGCGGGGCGGGGTGCAGGATCAGGGCGGCGAGCTCGGCGCCCGCGATGCCAAGCTCTGGGACCGCGACAACCGGCGGGTCGGCGAGAAGGCGCTGGTGTCCGAGACCGGTATGACGTTCGACGAAGCCCGCGAGCTTGCGCTTGAGGCCGGGTTCGATGTCGGCGAGACCGAGCAGACCTTCCTCGACGCCATGGACCGGGAGTTCCGCGGCGATGGCGTGTTCATGCCCGGGAAGGAGCGGGCGGATCTGGCCGAGCTCGCCGACGCGCTCGAGGGACTGGAGCAGTTCCTCGGGCAGCAGGGCATCGACATCACGACGACCGACAACGCGACCATCAAGGCTCTCATCGCCAAGGCGAGTGAGGGGATGGGCGATGTTGGGGTGCAGTTTGCGCAGACCGCCACCGTAAGGGCTGGCCGCGAAACTCTAAAAAAGTTTGGCCTTGACCCAAACAAAACCTACAAAACCCGCGAAATTGCGGCTGCTTTGGAAGCCCGGCAGCGAGCCAAGTACGGAAGCATTGCTGCCGACAACCGAAGTCCAGAGGCCGTGTCGAAGATTGCTAAGTGGATGGTTGCTGAGATTGAGTTTGAGATGCAGAACCCCGAGAAGTCAGGGGTCGGTTGGTACTCGGAAAAGTTCCAGCGGGCGATTGACATCATGGCCGAGACGTTTCCTGAGCTGAAGGCCGACAAGACCGCTCGCAACACGATGACCGCGCTGATTGCCATCACCTCGGACGGCCAGAAGGTGGTGCCTAATTTTGCGCAGGCGATGGACATCTACGGTCGGTTCCGTCCCGGCGGTGCAACCGAGGGCAAGTTCACCACAACTCGCGGCCATCAGCGCCAAGCGTCCATTGACAAAAACCTGCAGGTGCTGCAGCGCCTGTATGACCAGATGACGCCCGAGCAGGTGCATGAGTACCTGATGCAGGAGCGCACGATTTCCGATCTCAAGAAACTCGCCAAGCAGAACGGCGGCGAGATGAAGTCGGATTACCAAGCGCACATCAAGATGCCGATGGCGGCGATTGAGTTTGGTCCAAAGCTTGGCGCGTTCTATGCCAACCTGATGGGCGCGCACGGCTACCTCACCATGGACCGATGGTGGTCTCGTACTTTCAATCGATACCGAGGCAGTTTGCTGACCAAGCCGACCGAGCAGGGTCTGGCTAGGTTCAAGCAGCTTCTGGTTGCCGACAAGAAGCTTGGGGTTGATCCTGCCTCAATCTCTGACGATGAGGCGATTTCGGCTACCGTGGAGTACCACAACTCCTATGAGGCCAAGGGCTTCAAGAGCGGAACTGAAATTGAAAAGGCGGCTAACACGCTGTGGAAGGCTGCATTTGATGCGCTAGAGGATGCCCCCTTTAATGCGACCGACCGCACGTTTATGCTAAATGCGGTCAATCAAGCTCAGAAAACGCTTGAGCGCAAAGGCAAAACATTGTCTGTTGCGGACATCCAAGCCATCCTGTGGTACTATGAAAAACGTCTTTACGGGGAACTTGGCGCACGTCAAACTGCGGACATCAGCTATGAAGAAGCAGCAAGAAAAGTCACCGCTAGCTATGCCAGTGGATCAGGAATCGAGTCTCTTCTCGATGACGCCGGAGCAGCACAAGAAGATGGTGGAGCAGGCGAGGGCCGAGTTCCTGTCGGCGAAGACAACTTCGTCGAAGGAGATGGCGGCGGGGACGTAACGCTTTTTCAGTCTACTTCCACAGAAGACAAGCGCGGGTTCATCCAATTCGGCACCGACCGCAAGGTCCGCATCGGGCTGCTTGAGAAGGCCGACCTGTCCACCTTTATCCACGAGACCGGCCACTTCTACCTCGAGGTGCTGCTCGATCTCGCCGAGCGCCCGGATGCCAGTCCGCAGATCAAGGCCGACGCCGAAACGCTGATGAAGTGGTTCGGGGTGAAGTCCCGCGCTGAGATCGGCGTCAAGCAGCATGAGGAGTTCGCCCGCGCCAATGAGGCGTACCTGATGGAGGGCAAGGCCCCGAGCGCCGAGCTGCGGACCATCTTCCAGCGGGTGCGGGCGTGGATGACGCTGGTCTACCGGGTGCTGACCAACCTCAACGTGCGGATGAACGACGATGTCCGCGGCGTGTTCGACCGCATCTACGCGACCGACAAGGAGATCGAGTCGGCCAATGCCGAGCTCGACGTGCGGGAGGTGTTCGCCAGCGCGCAGGATGCCGGCATGACGGAGGCCGAGTTCGCGGCCTACAAGAAGACCGCAGAGGCTGCCGGAGAGGCCGCGAAGGAGAAGTTGCAGGGGCGGCTCATCCGCGAGTACCAGCGCGAGCGCGAGAAGTGGTGGAAGGCCGAGCGCGCCAAGATGCTGGAGAAGGTCACCGAGGAGGTGGACTCCTCGCCGGCCTACCGCGCAGCCGCGATTCTGACCGAGGGCAAGCTGCCGGACGGCGTCCCCGTCAAACTCTCCCGCAAGGCGCTCGAGGACCGGTTCGGCTCCGAGTACCTGAAGCGGATGCCCCGGTTCCTGCGGAAGGTCTACACCAAGGACGGCGGCACCGACATCGACACCGCAGCCGAGATGCTAGGGTTCGAGAGCGGCGAGGCGCTGATGACGGCGCTTATCAACCTGCGCCCGCGCAAGGAGCTTATTGAGGCCGAGACCGCGAACCGCATGGCTGCGGAGTTCGGCGACATGCGGATGGACGGGACGATCGCCGACGAGGCGATGGCCGCTATCCACAATTCCGAGCGGGCCAACGTGCTGAAGGCGGAGCTCGTCGCCATCCGCCGGCTCCAGCGGCAGGTGCGCCCGGTGGTCGCTGCCCTGCGCCGCGAGGAGGCTGAGCAGCGCCGCGCCGGCATGGACATGGTCGATGCCGCCATGGCCGACCCGCAGGCATTCGCCCGAGCCGCGGCCGGTCGCATCGGGCAGATGATGGCGCGGGACATCTCGCCCGGAAAGTACCTGCTCGCCGAGCGCCGCGCATCGAAGGCGGCGTTCGACGCGATCCGCAGGAAGGACTACAACGCGGCTGCGACCGAGAAGCAGCGCGAGCTGCTGAACCACTACATGTACCTCGAGGCCCGCAAGGCGCAGCAGCAGCTCGACCGCATCTACGACTATGCCAACAAGTTCGACAAGAAGGCGACCCGCGAGCGGCTGGCGAAGGCCGGCGGCGGCTACCTCGACCAGATCGACGCCATCCTCGAGAAGTACGAGTTCCGGCGGGTGCCGCTGCGGGTGCTTGCCCGCCGCCAGTCGCTGGCCGATTTCGCCGAGCAGCAGGCCGCGCTCGGCCTCATCGTCAATGTCCCAGACCAGCTGCTCGACGAGGCGCGGCTGGTCAACTACAAGAACGCATCGGTCGATGAGCTGCGGGCGGTCTACGACACCGTGCGGAACATCGAACACCTCGCACGGCTGAAGGACAAACTGCTGCGGAAGGCTGCGGCGGTGGAGTTCCAAGAGACCAAGGACGAGCTCATCAAGTCGGCGACCGAGTCCGATCGCCTCGCCACGACCGGCGAGCTCCGCATCCCCAACACGGTCGGCGAGCCGTTGCGCGCGCGCGGGGCCAAGGCGTGGCGGCGGTTCGATGCCGCCATCCTCAAGGTCGAGCAGATGGTTGAGTGGTTGGACAACGGCAAGATTGACGGGCCGTGGGCGCGGTTCGTGTTCGACCTGGCGAATGACGCGCAGGTGAAGGAATACGAGCTCCACGCGATGGTGACCCAGAAGATTCAGGACCTAACCGAGTCGATGCCGAAGGGCTGGGGCGATTCCCTGACCGACAAGGTCGATGTGCTGCTGCCCGGAATCGAATCTCCGGTCACCCGCTACACGCTCATCAGCATCGCCATGAACGTCGGCAATGACAGCAACTACCAGCGGCTGCGGGACGGGTACGGGTGGAGCGATTCCTCCATCAACGCCGCGCTCGGCAAGTTGGCGAAGGAGGACTGGGACTACATCCAAGGCATCTGGGATGCGGTCAATTCCCTGTGGCCGGAGATTAAGGCGCTTGAGGAGCGCACGTCCGGCGTGGCGCCGCCGAAGGTGGACCCGCGTGTGGTGCAGACCCGGTTCGGTGATTACCGCGGCGGGTACTTCCCGCTAGCCTATGACCCGAAGCTCTCGGCTGTCGGCGACAAGCAGGCCGAGGCGACCGAGTCGGTTTCGCAGTTCATGTCGAACGCCTACGGTCGCGCGCGGACCGACCGCGGCTACACCAAGCAGCGCGTCGAGAACCTGAAGGCGGCGGTGCGGCTCGACTACGAGCAGGTGCTGACCAGTCACCTGACCAAGGTCATCAAGGACATCTCCCACCGCGAGGCCATCTTCAGCCTCAACAAGATCCTCAAGGACGAGGAGATCAAAGAGGTGATGATTGACCGGCTAGGCGAGGCCCGCTACCGGGAGTTCACCAAGTGGATGCAGGTACTGGTGTCCGACCGGGCCGACACCCTGCACTCCGGGAACGTGTTCTCGCGCGCGATCATGCAGTTCCGCACCAACATGGCTATCGTCACGATGGGCTGGAAGGTCACGACCATGATGGCGCAGTTCGCCGGCATCGGCCCCGCGCTCGACACCGTCAAGCCGCGCTTCTTTACCCAGGCGCTCATCGACTACAACCGGTTCGGGCCGTGGTCCACCCACCGCGAGACCCTCGAGCAGTTCGTCTACGATCGGTCGGGCGAGATGAAGTTCCGGTCCGACAACATCGACCGCGACGTCCGCGACAGTCTCCGCACCTTGCGTGGCGAGGTCGGGCCGTTGGCGGCCATCCGCCGGTCCGCGTTCTACCTGACCGCGATGGCCGACCGGCAGATCACCATCCCGACATGGATCGGGGCATACCGTCAGGCGCTCGCAGAGGGCCTAGGGGAGGAGGACGCCATCCGGGCAGGGGACAGGGCGGTCCGGCTCTCGCAGGGCGCAGCGGGCGCTAAAGACCTTGCAGCGGTGCAGCGCGACAACGAGCTGATGAAGCTGCTGACCATGTATTACACCCCGTTCTCGGTGCTGTATGCCCGGATGCGGGATGTCGGCGCGACCACCCGCCGGGTGCGCGACATGCCCCGGGCGGTCGCCCGGATGCTGGCGCTGGTCATCCTGCCGGCGGTGCTGGGCGAAATCCTGGCGGGGCGCGGCCCGGATGAGGATGAGGACGAGACGTGGTGGGCGATCCGCAAGATGCTGCTCTACCCGTTGGCCTCGGTGCCGATCCTCAAGGAAGGTTCTGGGGTGGTCGAGGCCACCATGATAAACTTGACCGGCGAGGGCGAGATGGCGTTCCAGCCGAGTTGGCGGCTGTCGCCGGTCGCCGGGTCGATTGAGAAGGTCGGGCGCACGTTCATGCGGACGTCGGATGTGCTGGCCGGGGACCGGGAGTTCAATGACGTCGCATGGGATCTGTTTGAGAGCAGCGGGTACATCTTCGGGTTGCCGACCCGTCAGGTGCGGATCAGCGGCGAGTACACGATGGATGTCTTGAACGACGAGAGGAACCCGGAGAGTCCGCAACAGTTCATGTATGAGGTCCTGTATGGACCTCCGAGGGAGTGACAGATGACCGTATCATCCACGACGAGCAAGGTCAGTTATACCGGCAACGGGTCGACCACTGCCTTTGCGGTGCCGTTCTACTTCCTCGAGGCGGCTGACCTGCAGGTCATCCTGCGCACCGGCACGACCGAGACCGTCCAGGCGCTGACCACCAACTACACGGTGGCGGGTGCTGGGGTCGAGGCTGGCGGGACGGTGACGATGCTCGTGGCCCCTGCTGCGGCGGTAACGGTCACGATCCGGCGCAACATCGAGGCGACGCAGGAGACCGACCTGCTGCCGAACGACCGGCTCCCGGCTGAGTCGCTCGAGACCGCGCTCGACAAGGCGACCATGCTTGCCCAGCAGCTCGGCGAGGAGTCTGCGCGATCGATCAAGTTCCCTGCATCTGATGCGGTGATGTCATCGCAGGTTCCTGCGGCCAGTGCTCGGGCGAGCAAGTTCCTCTCCTTCGATGCGAACGGTGTCCCGACCGCGACGGTCGGGGTCGATGCCTCGCTCGACATCTTCACGCAGTCCGGCGCTGGCGCGGTGCCGCGCTCGGTGAACAGCAAGTTGGGCGACTTCGTGAACGTGAAGGACTTCGGCGCGGTCGGTGACGGCGGCGCGGATGACACGCTCGCCATCCAGAACGCCATCAACGCCGCAGCCGGTCGGACGGTGTATATCCCCGCTGGCACCTACAAGATCACGAACACGTTGTCATACAACGTCTCCAAGACCTTCGGCTTTACGAGCCCCGGCATCAAGCTGATGGGCGACGGCATGGTCAAGACCTTTCTCAACCATCAGGCCGCGAACAAGCCGCTCATCGACATCGACAGCGGCTCGCATGGCGGCAGTTACGAAGCTGCGATGGGCTCGCTTATCCACGAGCTCGCCATCGTCAACACGACCGCAACGCCGGAAACGGTCGGAATCCGCGTTCTTAATGGCTACCAAATCGACATCCATCACGTCTACATCAAGGACATGACGAGCCACGGCGTCGAGCTCAAGAACGGGCTCTACATCGATGACGGCTGGAACATGTTCAGCATGACTCAATGTTGGATTGACGCTTGCAAGGGGTGGGGCATCAAGGCCGATGGGTCGGCCAATCGCAACGAGGGTTCCTATACCTACCTGCGCGAAGTGTTCTTCCAGTCGAACGGCACCGACGATCCTCTCAATCCGTACATCCCGCCATCTGGTGGCATGATCTGGAAGGGTCAGATTCTGACGATGGAGTCGTGCGGCTTTGCCAACGGCACCCAGAACGTCGGGTTGTTCATCAAGGGTGAGGCCGGTTCCGGGCAGACCGTTGATTTGCGTAGCGTGACTTTTGAGAATTGCTTCAAGCGCAGTCTTTTCTGCCGTGGCATCCTCGTTTTCAACGCAGTCAACTGCCAGATCTACAACAACAACGACTACGTTGCCCAGACCGGGTTTGAGTTTGAAGCGGGCAGCTTCATCATCCGGCAGGTGAACATTGAGAACACCACGGTTCGCGCAACATCTTTGAACAACCCCTACACCGCATTCAAGATCAGCGGAGTGAATGCCGACCTCAATTCGTGCCGCGTCCGCAACACGAACTGGGAGAACATGGATTATCCCGGCCAAGTGCGGTTTGATGGATGGTTGTTTGACAACATCCAGAACAACAATGAAATCGCCATACTGTCCTCAACGGAGGTTGTGTTCCGTCCGAAGGCATACATCGGAGAGGGTCGCAGCGTCCCGATGCGGTTGCGCGGCCCGCGAGATCAGAGCGGCGGCGGCGTGGCCTCGACCTCCGGCGAGTGGATTGAGCATCAGATTCCGTCAACGGGCATAGCGGTGCCGCTGGCCGGAGTGCTGGCAAACACCCGGTACTATTGCTACCTCTACGACAACAACGGCACCCCGACCATTGAGGTGACAAGCGCGGCCTCGCAGGTCACGAACGCTGCAAGCGGGTATGCTGTCCAATCCGGCGACGCGACGAAGTATTACGTCGGCAGCATCTTCGGCGGCGGGACGAACGCGACTGTCGCCACGACCGCGCTCGGTTGGTTGAACCCGACGCCGCTTCCTGGCTCCATCGGTGGAACGCAGAGTTATCTGTGGTCCGACTCAACCGGCGACCTGCGCATCAAGAACGGCTCGTTGCCGACCAGCGACACCGACGGCACCGTCGTCGGCACCCAGACCTGACAGGAGATGAAAAATGGCTGACAAGAAAATATCGCAACTTTCGACCGCTGCAACCCCGCTTGCTGGCACTGAATCCGTGCCGCTTGTGCAGAGTGGCAGCACCCTTCGCGCTACGGTTTCCGAGCTGACTGCGGGACGCCAAGTCTCTGCGGCTGGTGTCGCTGTGACCGGCACGACAGTTCCGGCGAACGGCGTGTATCTGCCTGCTGCCAATACCCTCGGCATTTCGACCAACAGCACGAACGCGGTGCGGGTCGAGTCCAACGGAAACGTCGGCATCTCTGCCGGAAATGCTCCGACGCAGGTGCTGAGTCTCTATCGAGCCGGATCGACGCAAACGGCTGTGTCGTTTGGAAACAGCAACTCTGGCGTTAATGGCACGGTGGTTGGCGTGGACACGGCTGGAAACGCCATCATCAGCCAGACCCAAGCTTTGACGATGACCTTTAGCTGCGCCGGTCTTAACCGGGTGGTTCTCACCGCTGCGGGCAACGTGTCGGTCGGCGCTGGTGCAGTTGCCACGACCGCGACGAACGGGTTCCTCTATGTGCCGACATGCGCGGGTACACCGACCGGAACGCCGACCACGGTGACCGGCTTCGCGCCGATCGTGGTCGATACCACGAACAACAAGCTGTACTTCTACAGCGGTGGCGTATGGCGCGATGCTGGGCCGTAAGTCAGACGAGCCCCTCGGAGCGTAACTGCGCGATGGTGCGGACCATGCCCTCGAGGTGGGCCAGCCGCACATAGTCGCGCTCGAGCTCGGTGTGGGAGCGGCGATCGATGGCGTCGTGACAGGCAGAGCAGGCCCATGCTCCAAGCAGGTCGTCGGCCTTGAGCCCCATGCCGGAGATCCCGGCCATGCGGATGTGCGCCAGGACGACCGTCTCGGAGTTGTGGTTGCAGACGCCGGGGAGCCTGACGGTGCAGCCCCGGCCTCGTGCCTGCTTGCGTAGGTTCATACGAGCTCGAGCTGGCCGACGAGCCGGTACCGGGCGTACCGCTTGCCGTTCCGCTCCTCCGTCACGGTCTGGACATCGAGGCCGGTGGCGCGAAGGTCAGCGACCCGAGCGGCGAGCCGGAAGCAGCCGTAGCGGTCGAGGGCTTCAAGCGGGGTGATATCGCGGCCCGATACTAAGTGGGCGCGGATCTGTTCGGTCTGCGTCATGTGTGTTCTCCATAGGACGGTTCGGGTATCACGATGCCGAGCTCTGCGGCGCGGCGGGACAGGAACTCGAGGTAGTCGGAGAAGTCCTGCTTGTTGAGTCGGGACGAGCGGCGCACCGGCTTGTGGACGGTCTTCCCGCCGAGCGTGAGCGTCTCCCAGCCGAAGTGCTCGCCGAGCATGAACTCGTGCAGGTCGTCCTTCTGCCAGCCTGCCAGCGCCTCCCCGCCACCCTCGAGGATGGACGGGTAGACGACGCCCCAGAGGAAGGCGTTCTGCATGTCCGAGCGCCGGGGCTTGAACTCCTCCAGCGTGACCTTCCAGGACTTGCCGGGGTCTAGCCACCGCACCATGACCGAGATCGCCGAAGCGATCTGGTCAGGCGTGGTGCCTTTGGGGAAGATGCGGTTCATCTACGCTCCCGCCTCAGAACGGGATATCGTCGTCGATGAACTCCTCGGGCTTCTGCTCCGCGAGGGTCTTCGGGCGCTCGTGCTGCTGCTGCTTAGGCTTGAACTTGAGCCTCATGTAGGTCTTTCCGGCCTTGCTCTTTTGCAAATAGCCATCGACAAAGTGCAGCACCCCGTTAATGTCGGCCTCGCCGCTATAGTCGGAGTCCTTCATAACCCATTCGGTGCCGTCAGGGTTTTTCATGGCTCGATCTGGGCGCTTCTCTTCGTTCTTGAAGAGTGCTCCCTTATTCGTGTTGTCGTACTCAGGCATAGTCATCACTCCTGGTTGATGGAAACGGGGCGACCGACGAGACGGTGTCTCTCGTCGCCGAAAGCCTCGGCTGCGTCGAGCGCGGCCTGTGCGTGGTTGATGTCGAGGTAGGGGTTCGGCTTGTGGCCGACGTGCTCCAGAACGTGCGCCGGTACGTCCTCCCACCCGCCCCAGCCCTCGCGCTGGATGAAGTACCCGGTGACGAGGGTCACAGGCGCACCGTCTGCAAGTGCTCGACCCGGTCCCGCAGCTCGGTCAGGAACCGCCCGACCTCGCCCGCGATCTCGGCGATGACGCCCTCGTCTCGCGGGACCCGGATGACGAGCAGGCGCAGATGCTCCGGGAGCCGTGGGTCGAAGGCCACGAAGTCGCACCAGTTGCGACCGGTGCAGGCCATCTGCCACTGCATCTGCAGGAGGTACTTGCGGGGGACGGAGCGGTCCTCGATGTACTCGAGCATCGTGGCCGTGTTCGGACACTTGATCTCGATGAGGCCGTCCTCGCCGACGAGCCCGTCCGGGGACGCCCCGGCCTCGAGGATGGGGTGGCGCACGAAGTCCACCTCGTCCACCAGAACGCCCTCTCGCGCCTCGTAGGCGGCTCTGGCGACGGGCTCTAGCTCGATGCCCCTGTCCATGGCGGGGCTCTTATAGCCCTCCGTGGGCTGTCCTGTGAGGCGTTCCGTCAGGAGTTCGGCCATGTACCCGCTGCGGGAGGCCGACGCGCCGGTCTTGGTCTTCGCCATGACGTCGGCTATCCGGCTGGCGGTCACGAGCCCGAGCCGCTTGGCGAACCATTCGGGGGTGCGCTGCTCCATCAGCCGAGCTCCTTCTTGCGGGCGGCGAAGATGCCGGAGGACGCCTGACGCTGCGCCTCGGTCAGCCCCTTGAACAGGGCGGTGAGGTCGGCGAGGGTCTGGCACTCGGCCACCTTCTTGGCGAGGTCGGGGTCGGGCTTGGCCTCGGGCTTGCCACGGGCCTGCGCCGCCTCGGCATCGTCGTCGATCTGGGCGAGGCCCACTATGGCGGCGAGGGCGTAGCGGCGGGCGTAGGTGATGCCCGAGCCCTGTCCCTGCGGACCGGCGTCCTTGGTCAGGATGGGCAGGTACCCGCGCATCCATTCCCCGGACGAGTGCGCGAGGGTGGTCACGAGGATGGCCCCGGTCTCGCCGATCTCGGTCGTCTGGATGACGGCGAGGTCGTTGGCGGCGAGCTGCTTGCGGCAGGCGTCCCAGCAGGACGCGAGGTCCGCGTACTTGGACTTGAAGAACGGGTTGGCGCTGTCCTTCAAGGCTCCGGTGATGTCGGCCTGCGCCTTCGAGAGGGCGGCGGCGAGGGCGGCAATGGATTCAGACTGGTTCATGCGTGTGTTCCTGTGTCAGTAGGGATAAAGCGGTGTTGCAGGCTGCGATGCGTTCCTCTTCCTCGCGCTCCTGCATCTCGAGGTCGAGCTGGTGCCACCAGGTATCGTCGTCTTCCATCACACCCACCATCGGCTGAACTTGTGGGGCTGGTAGACGCGGGCTCTCCAGGCGGGGTTCGGCAGGCGCTCACGCCGACGCCTCCACGGTGCAGGGCGGGTGAACATCCACACCACGATGGCACCGAACAACAACGTCATGCCGATGGTCACGACCGTAACGTATACGACGTCGAAGGCGCTCATGCGGCCACCTTGCGCTTCAGGTCGTGGATTACGGAGAAGGTTTGCTTCTGCATCTCGTCGAGCGCGTCTGCGGCATCCCCATCATCGTCCACGCCAAGTCGAGCGAGGTGTACTCGGAAGTCTGCGGCCCGAGCAGCCTCCATCGTGCGGGTCTCGACCAATGCTCGCCACTGGTCGCCGAAGTTGTACTCGTCTGCGATCGGCTGATTGTTCTGGATTCTGTCCCAGAACGCTGCCTGACATGCGAGTGCGAATTTATCCAAGCCGCTCATGACTGCACCTCGCGGGCCATGCGCAGGGCCATCAGCATCATGCGCTGCTGGTTGCGGGCCATCGTGACGTAAGCCGTCATCTTCGGGTTCTGGCGGGCGAAGCGCATCGCCTGATCGCGACCGGCGCGGCACTGGCCTGCGGTCATGCCCCACCGGATGGCGGGGGGCAGATGGGACGGGATGGGTCGGTATCTCATGGTCAATTCCCCTGTGTGTGTGTAATCGACGGGTGAATCCTAAACCGGCTCCGGTAGCTATGTCAACACTTGTATCCATCTTTTTTTTGCCGTATGCTTCCGGTCGTTAACAACGGAGGTCTTATGACTGTCGATGAACTTGTCAAGAAGTACGGCAACCAAAGCGCCATTGCGCGGCGGTTCGGTGTCACGCGGGCAGCGGTATCGAAGTGGGCGCGTGTTGGCGTGCCGGAGCGGTATGCGTTGCGTGAGCTTGCCGGTGAGGTTGTGGCCGAGCTCAAGGAAGAGGACCAGTCGCGCAGCACTCGGCGGCTGATTCGCAAGATCGAGGCTGGGCTGCGGCCTACGCCGGACAGCCCATGAGCCGCGCTGCGTACCATCGGACTTACTACCGGGCTCACCTGGAGAGTCGCCGAGAGATGGCGCGGGTGATGGCTCGGCGTAGACGGTGGGTGCGCGGCGTGGCGGCGGTGATCTGCGAGGCCGTGGAGGAGGCCAGAAACGACAAACCCCCTTTCGGGGGCTTGACGCGGGCGGGGGGAGGGCCCTACTCTCGGGATGCGTATCGAGGTGTCGTGACGATAGACCGGGGGAAAAGGTCTGTCAATCACCCATCTCCCAACCCCTCGACATGGGTTCAATCTGTCGGCGAAGGGCCGGTCACAAGACCGGGCCGGGCATCGCTTACCAAAGCCCGGCGGGTCTAAACACCGTGGCTATACGGGCATTTAGGCATGACCTCGCTACCTTCCGATTTAAGGGGGGTAGGGGGGTCATTCCCGGGCTTCCGAGCATATGGGGAGAGAGATGGATATAGACCTAACCTATACGAGAGAAGGCGGTGAATAAAATTTTGACCGAGTACGACGTGCGAATGATTCGCCGCGCCGTGCAAAAAAGAAACCGCGTTCGTCGAGACCTTTGCAATAAGTCTATAGCGCGGAGGCTGGGTGTTTCAGTGCAAACCGTCCGCAACGTCATCAAGGGCGCTCGTTGGGGCTGGGTCAAATGATCCACTACCACGGCCTGCCGATGACGCCTCTTGCAGACATGGTCCGAGCGCTGACTGCGCGACACGCGATGGTGAGTTTCGAGCACCCTAGTCAAGCAGAGATGGCCGCAGAAATCTGCCAGTCGTTCGTGCTGGACAATGGCGCGTTCAGCGCGTGGAAGCAAGGCAAGGCATACGACTTTGACGGTTATCAAGAGTGGGCCGAGCGATGGATGCGGCACCCGGCGATGGATTGGTGCGTCATCCCAGATCGGATTGATGGTTCAGAATCCGACAATCGCGAGCTCGTGAAAAACTGGCCGCTGCCGCTTGCCGTATCGGTGCCTGTTTGGCACATGCACGAAAGCCTGGAATACCTCGACTTCTTGATGCGATGGCCGCGCATCGCGCTTGGCTCCTCTGGTCAATTTGCGACCGTCGGTGATGATCGGTGGTGGGGCAGAATCGCCGAGGCGATGCGAGTGCTGTGCGACGAGGCCGGGCGCCCGAGGGTCAAGCTGCACGGACTGCGGATGCTAGATCCTGGCGTGTTCAGCAAGTTGCCGCTGTCGTCCGCCGACAGCTGCAACGTCGCACGGAACGCCGGAATCGACCAGAAGTGGCGCGGCCCCTACACCCCGCGCACCCAGTATGGCCGGGCGTTGATTTTGATGGAGCGCATCGAGCACCACGCGAGCTGCGCGTATTGGTCTGCCGATGCGATGGGGGCTTATACGAATTTGGAACTTTTCGGATAAAACACTGCGAACGCATACACACAGGAGCACACACATGAACGAACTCGATGAAGCATCGTGGGAGAGATGGGTCGCCTTCAGGAAGGCCATCCGCAAGCCCATCAAGCCGATCAGCGAACACGCGATGAAGCTCAAGCTCGCTCGGTTCGGCGACGACCAAGCGGCGGTAGTTGACCAGTCGATCGCAAACCAATGGCAAGGGTTGTTCGAAATCAAGAAGGCCGCGCCGCGCCCCGGCGAGAAGGTCGAGAAGACCGACAAGCAGAAAGCCGCCGACATCGCCCGTCACGCCGAACAAGACGAGTGGGCGGCTCGAATCTGGGGCAAGCAGGAGCCGACACCCATCAACCGGCTGAAGCTCTGCGAGGCGTACCTCGCGCGGTTGACCATGCGCGAGCCGGATGCGGACGCGATGGAGCGCGTGAAAGACGCGGCGGCTGCTGCGATCCGTGACGCAGACCCGAAGGAGGTCATCGGCAACCCGCACCTTGCGGGGATGGTGCGGCAGCTGTTCGGCGAGCGCGGTCTTGCGAGGCTGCGGAACCGATGACGCTCTACACGCACTCGGGTGCGCTGCCCGCCCACAGGTACATCTGGGTCGAGCCCAACGCGATCGGCCAGCACGACTGGCTGCGCGGGGTGTGGTTCGGGCTGACCTCGTGGCCGGGACGGGCGTGGGGGTGTCATGTCCTGCTTGAAGGCGGGGCGGTATACCGGAATGTCCCGCTCCACCAGCTCGCGCACCGCAAGACCGACGAGCCTTGGCGAGCGTCAGACGCGCAGACATGGGATGCCTACGGGTGGCAGTTCGCTGCCCTCGAATACCCGTACCTCTCATCGATGAACGCGAGGGTGCGGCTGCAGGATCGGCGCGAGATGGCGGGCGAGTATTGGTTCACGGTGTCGCCGGTCGCCGATGCGTTTTCAGCGGTGCCAGAACAGTCGAAAGAGTTTTACTTCTGCGGGCTGGAGAATGGCCGCATCACCGCGCAGCCGACGAACCATGTGTTGCTTGAGGACAAATCGTTCACTTCAACGCTGGAGTGGCCGAAGTTCCTGCGCCGCCAGACCGACTGGCACAGCGCGGAGGACAACAGCAATGCGTGAGCTTGAGATGGTGTTCCAAGTGGGGATAGCGGTCTGGCTTGCGATGCTGGCCGGTGCGCTCATCCGCATTGTCTGGATCTGCATCGAGGAGGCGAGGCGCAAATAGTGTTGACATCATTTTAAATCGAGATTAGTCTAATTCCGTTCACACACACACAGGAGACGGACATGGAACTCGACGAATGGGACAAGCAATGGCTCGCCCGCCCGCACACTGCGGATGAGTACCGCGCTGAGATCAAGAGCGCCCTGGAGCGTTGCGCGATGTACGCGGCCCGCATCGACCGGCTCGAGGCCGAGCTCGCCAATATCCGCACGGCTGGCTGCGGCTACCCCGACTGCCTGACCGACAACCGTTGCGCCCGGATGTGGGCGGGCGAGTGTTCGGGACCGAAACAGGAGAGGACGATATGAGCATGACCAACGACGGCGGCCCGGCGTTTCCGAGGCACGGATACAACAGCAACGACGGCATGACCCTGCGCGACTGGTTCGCGGGGCAAGCGTTGGCGGGGTTGGTGTCATATGTTGTCAAAGGCGCAACTTTTGAAAATGTTGCCGAGGACGCCTACAAAGCAGCCGACGCCATGCTTCGGGCGCGGGAGGTGAAGCCGTGAGCGACATCACCCTGCCCCGCGCTGTGGTCTGGAGATTACACGCGGCGTTCAGAGACGCGGACAAAACGATTAGGCCAAGCGGCGAGAAATCGGATTACAGCGCCGAAATCGCCGCCCTCGACGCCGCGCTCGCGGAGCCGGAGCCGGAGAGCAAGACCCCCGCATGGTGGATGGATGGACTGACAGTAACCCTGATGCGCGAGGGCGTGAACAAGCACCGCGCTAGAGAGATTGCCATCGGGTATTGGGAAGCGTATTGCCAGATACCGGGGAACGAAGAGGACAAGACATGACCGACAACATCACCCTGCGCCGCGCCGCCGAGCAAGCGCGAAGTGCGCTTAGTGGTTGGGCGAATCACGGGCTGTGGGCATGGCCAGAATCCGCACTTCAAACCTGCAAGCAGAACACGGAGGAAGCCCTCGCAGCCCTCGACGCCGCGCTCGCGGAGCCGGAGCAGAAGCCGGAGCCGGTGGCGTGGTTGCAAGTAGGGGTCGGCGTGAATGACGGCGATTTTATCGCCAGAACGAGCAAGCCGAAACGCTGGAATTCAGAATGGTGGCGATTTGAACCCCTTTACACCCACCCACCCGCCACCGTCGCGGAGCCGGACGCCAAGCGGGAGCCGGTGGCTTTTGCAAAGAACGGCAACTTGTTTTGGTGCGGTGACGCATCCCAAATGCGCGGGGTAGATATAGACCTTTACCTCGCCCCACCGCAGCCGGACGCCAAGCGGGAGCCTGCGACGGATGAGCAGGTGCATAAATGGTATTGGGATAACAATTTGTGGGGGCTGCGGCACGCTGAATTTCGTTACGGTTGGCGCGCCGCCGAGCGGTTCCACGGGATCAGGAAGGAGGACACATGACACGCGAGGAAATTTTACCTTGTCCAATGTGTGGATCATCTGCGCGTTTAGATGCTACTGGTACTATTGAGTGCTACGGCAAAGACTGGCAGACACTTTTCATCGAATGCACTAAAGATAAAGACGAGCATTGTGGAATGGAACTATCTCTGAATGCCGATTTCTGGAACCTGCTTAACGCACAAGACCAATTGATTAAATGTTGGAATGGAGTGGGTAGAAAATGACACGCGAGGACATCACCCGCATGGCGCGGGAGGCGGGCATCTGTATAGCGAACAGCATTTTGCTGCCCGCGCCAAATGGCCAAGTGGAGGCACTCGAACGCTTCGCCGCCCTCGTCGCAGAGGCCGAGCGGGAGGCGATTTGCCCGATTGTTTACGGGCTGTGCATCAGCGACAACAACGCGCAGGAAATCGTCAACGCCATCCGTGCGCGGGGGAGCAAATGAGCGAGCGCATGAGGCTGCTCCGGCTGCTGCGAGAGCGACACGATCTGCTGCGCGACGTGCGCGACGCCCTGCGGCGGCTCGACCCCGCCTGGTGCGTGCTGCACGGGAAGGAGCAGCTGGCCGACGAGGAGCTCGAGGAGCTCATCGGGCGCGTCGAGGATGCCGTGGAGGATGGTGATGGAACGCCCTCCTGACTTCGGCCCGCTGTTCCGGCTGCTGCGGGACGCCGCGATCGTGCTCCTCGGCATCCTGCTGTTTTTCGCCATGCTCGTGGAGGTGATGTCGTGAAGCGCAGTGCAGGCAGGCCCCCATCGGTGACGATGGAGCAGTACCAGCGGGTCCTCGATGTAAAGGCCGCTCGTGCGGCGCTGCCGACGAATAAGGAACTTGCCCGCGAGCTCGGGGTTCCGGTGTCTACCATCATGGGTTTGCTTGGGCGCGGGCTAAAGGCGTACCAACCGAGGAAAGCGAATGGGCGCAAGTCAAAGGCGTAAGGGCGCAGCCGGTGAGAACGAACTCGCCAAGATCCTGAGCGACCAACTCGGCTGGGTGGTCAGGCGCAACATCGGGCAGGCCCGTGACGGCGGGGACGACATCACGACCGGCCAGTTCCGGTGGGAGGTCAAACGCAGGAAGGGCATCGCGGTCCACGAATGGGTCGAGCAGGCCGTCCGTGCGTCTGGCCCCGGCGACATCCCGGTGGTGGCCTGCCGGGGTGACGGGAAGGGGTGGCTCGTGGTGATGCGCCTCGAGGACGCCCTGCCGCTGATCCGTGGCGAGTTGCCGCAGCGGTAGCCGGGGGGTTAGACTTGGGGCATGACCGAGACTGAGCGGAAGCCTTGCCTCAACTGCAACAGCAGCGGCTGGGTGGCCGATTGGTCTGGCGGGTGGGTGCGGTGTCCCGACTGTGAGCCGCCGCCCCCGCCGAAGGTCGAGGTCGAGTTCGTGCGTGGCGCGAAGGTCCGGCGCAAGCCGAAACTGCCCGAAGCAGCGTGAGGTAACGAGATGCCTGGTCCCGGTTTATACGCAAACATCAACGCTAAACGCGAGCGCATCAAGGCCGGTAGCGGCGAGAAGATGCGCAAGCCCGGCAGCAAGGGTGCGCCGACTGCGAAAGCGTTTCGCGAATCCATCAAGACCGCGCTCAAGCGGAAGTGAAGGCGCAGCTGCTCGGAGATAACGGCGACCAGGAAGGCGAGGATCTGTTCGGCTTTCGTCGCCGGAGAGGTGGTGCAATTCTGGGAGGAGCCGTCGGCAGGGTGCCAAGACTTTCGCCGAGGGCTACCGCCGGTGTCGCCGCTGCTGGACTCGGTGGCCCGACACCTACGCCGGTACCGGGTGGCCCGGGTGGTAGACCGCAGGAGCCGAGAGACGTGAACCTCGTATGAAGACCGCCGCATGGCAGCGCAAGGCAGGGCAGAACCCGAAGGGCGGTCTGAACGAGGCCGGTCGCCGCTCTGCCAAGGCCGAGGGGATGAACCTCAAGGCCCCGGTCAAGTCAGGGGACAACCCGAGACGCGCCAGTTTCCTTGCCCGGATGGGCAACGCTCCCGGCCCGATGGTCGGGAAGGACGGCAAGCCGACACGCCTCGCCCTCGCCCTGAAGGCATGGGGTGCGAACTCGAAGGAAGACGCTAGGGCGAAGGCCCGGGCGATCAGCAACCGCAACAAGGGGAAGTGACCATGCCGCTCAAGAAGGGATACAGCCAGAAGACCATCTCGCGCAACATCTCAGCCGAAGTCCGCGCCGGTCGCCCGCAGAAGCAAGCCGTGGCGATCGCCATGAGCACGGCTCGCAAGGCAGCCAAGAGCGCCGGTAAGGGAATGGCAGCACGCAAGCTGATGGCGAAGTGATGCCGGACAGAGCAGAACAGGTCAAGGCAGTCCTCGCGCTCGTCGAGGACGGCATGTCGGAGAACGCCGCCTGTCTACAGGTCGGCATCAATCGGGCAACCTTCCGAGCAGCGGCGTTGAAGGTCACGGCTGGTGACAATTACGCGCGCGCATTGGAAGCACTCGCTCAGGATCAGGTCGAGAAGGCCGAGCAGGTCATCGAGGACATGCGGAACGGGGTCATCGATGCCCAGCAAGCGCGGGTCGAGCTCGACGCCCGCAAGTGGTTTGCCTCCAAGTTCCTGCCCAAGCGGTACGGGGACAAGGCCGAGGTCGAGCACTCGGGTAACGTCGGCCTGACGGTCAATGTCGTGCGGATGACGGATGCCGACAGTAACGCTGCCGGCTAATGGCTGGCGACCGCGCCCATACCAGATGCCGGCGTGGGCCGCGCTCGAGGGCGGCTGCAAGCGGTTGGCCCTTTCTTGGCACCGAAGATCGGGGAAGGATGACCTGAGCCTTCACTGGGCTGCTGTGTCGGCCATGCAGCGGGTGGGCGGCATCTGGCACATGCTTCCCCAGGCGAACCAGTCCCGTAAGGCTATCTGGGATGCGGTGGACCCGCATACCGGGCGGCGGCGCATCGACGCTGCATTCCCGCCCGAGCTTCGAGAATCGACCCGCGAACAGGACAT
>Ga0208231_1000050_pt1 | contig 35830 bp, 41 predicted proteins | sample LakMenEpi15Jun12_FD_150702 | JGI IMG/M metagenome (GOLD analysis project Ga0208231, IMG submission 150702) | Freshwater microbial communities from Lake Mendota, WI - 15JUN2012 deep hole epilimnion (SPAdes) | ecosystem: Environmental > Aquatic > Freshwater > Lentic | place: Lake Mendota, Madison...
CGTTGCCCAGCCGATGTGCAGTGACGGCATTGCTGCGTATTGATTGGACAAGGTCTTTCCGGGCCCACGGTCGAATGCCCACGGGCCACCAAATTCCTTGATGGTGTCGCTGTATCCGAAGTTCTCCGCGTCGTTGTAGTTGCGAAATTCGTGGTCGATACACGCTGCCCCGTAGCCGACCGGTGGGCATGGCGCATCGAGAAGTCGAGGTGGCATGAGTGGGAAGAACGCAAATCCGATGATTGCAAGCGCCGTCATCGCCGCGAGACAATTGCGCCACAATGCAAATTTGTCCGGCCGAAGAACGAAGAGCGCGACGAACACGGCAAGCGTCACGAAGAAGTGCGCGGTGCCGTAGTACACGTTGAAGAACTTCAGAACATTCGTGTGCGGAAGGAACCAATCTTGGATGGTCTCTTCGTGGTACAAGCCGAGGGCACGTTCAACGCGGATGACTCGCATCGCGTTGAGAAACGCTTCGACGGGTATCTGGCTGCCCGATACGAGTGCAGATCCGAACACGTTTCGCACCAGCGTGTACACGCCGTAGAAGGCGGTGACGATGAGCGCTTCCTTCCACCAAATGGTGCGATGAACTCGCGGTGATTGTGCAAGTTGCTCCGTGCCGCTCATCAGACAGAGACGCTAGTGACGGGTGATTTTCGTGCATCGGTAGGCTCTCGGCATGTCAAACAACCAAGCATTGTTGGTCGAACCCGATGTGTTGTCACGAGTGTTGGCACGTGGAAAGTCCACGGGGGCCGAGTTCTCCGAGGTGTTCGTGGAAGACAAGCGCAGCACATCAGCCGGACTCGACGACGGAAAAATCGAGCAAGTGTCCAGTGGTCGCGATCGAGGTGCCGGCATTCGTGTGGTGAAGGGTGACACCACGGGCTTTGCGCACACGAGCGATCTCAGCGAGAAGGGTTTGTTGGCTGCAGCCGAGGCGGCCGCTGCCGCTGCATCACGCGGCGGCGGTGGGGTGAATTCCGTGTCGCTCAACGCGGTGGTGCGACACCCCGTGAACACCATCGAAAAATGGCCGGATGAAATTGCCAAGCGCGACAAGGTGGCCATCTTGCAACGGGTCGACTCCGCAGCGCGAGCCGTCCACAAGGCCATCGTGCAGGTGTCTGCTGGTTACGGCGATTCGCGCAAGCGGATTCTGATCGCCAACAGCGATGGTGTGTTGGCTGCCGACGAACAAGTTCGTACCTTGCTGCGGGTCAGCGTGGTGGCCAGTGGCGACGGTGGCATGCAGACCGGATTCCAATCGCTCGGTCACACCATCGGCTTCGAAGTGTTCGATCAGAACGATGTCGAGGAACTGGCACGCTCGGCTGCACAGCAAGCAGTTACCAAGCTGAGTGCGCGTCCGGCTCCGTCGGGATCGCTACCGGTGGTCATCAAGCACGGCTCTGGTGGAGTGTTGTTCCACGAAGCATGCGGACACGGTTTGGAAGCCGACATCATTAGCAAGGGCGCCAGCGTGTACAAGGACAAGCGCGGGGAACTCGTGGCATCACCGTTGGTGACGCTCATCGACGATGGCACCATGACTGCCGAGTGGGGCGCGATTGGTGTCGATGATGAAGGGCACCCGTCACAACGCAACGTGCTGATCCAAGATGGCGTGCTCACCGACTACATGTGGGATTACCTCCGTGCACGCAAAGAGGGTCGCCGTCAGAGCGGCAACGGTCGCCGTCAGAGTTACCAGCACTTGCCGATGGTGCGCATGACGAACACGTTCGTGCTCAATGGTCCGCACGATCCCGATGCCATCGTTCGCGATACCAAGAACGGTGTCTACGTGGCCAAGTTGGGTGGCGGGCAGGTCGATACCGCAAGCGGCGACTTCGTATTCGGCATGACCGAGGCGTACCTGATCGAAAACGGTGAGATCACCGAACCATTGCGTGACGGCAACCTCATCGGCAACGGCCCGCAGGTGTTGCGCGACATCGACCTGCTCGGCAACGACTTCGCCATGGGCAACCCGGGTACGTGCGGAAAAGACGGACAAGGTGTTCCCGTAGGTGATGGTCAGCCGACACTGCGCGTAAAGAGCCTCACCATCGGTGGAACTGCAGCATGACCGTTGCCCAAGCGGGGAAATGAGCAACCCATGAAAGTTGAAGTCCCGGAACTGCAGGCCATCGCCGATCGCATCGTTGCGCAGGCAAAGCCCGGCGAACAGATCGAGGCGTACGTGGGCCGAGGGGGCGAAACGTCGGTTCGCGTCTACGAAGGCGAGTTGGAACACTTCGTCTCGGCACAAAGTGACGGCGTTGGAATTCGGGTGATCAAGGATGGTCGCACGGGCACGGCGTATGCCGGCACGTTGGATGAGAGCGCAATAGCCGAAGTGCTCGCCGAAGCCCGCGACAACGTGCAGTTCGGCACTCGCGACGAGTTCGCAGGATTGGCACTACCCGATGGAGTAGAGCCCGTCCCGCAGAAATTCTGGGATGACGAACTCGCCAACTATCCCACGGAATCCAAGGTGGATCTCACGAAGGACTTGGAGCGTCGTGCATTGGCTGCCGATTCACGTGTGCGCACCGAATCGGCGAACTACGACGACGGTTGGGGCGAAACGGCGTTCGCCACCACCACGGGCATCCGCACCAGCGGCCGGGCGAATTCGTGTTACGTCTCGGTGGTTACCTTGGCCGATGACGGTGACGAAACCCAAACGGGTTTTGGGTTCTCCGTTGGTGATTCACCCAAGGACTTCGACTTGGACAAGGCTGCTCGCGAAGCCGCCGATCGGGCCACTCGGTTGCTCGGTGCCACCAAGCCACCCACCAAGCGCACCACGATCGTGCTCGACCCGTATGTGACTTCACAGTTCATCAGCGTGTTGTCGAGCGCGTTCAACGGCGAAAACGTGTCGAAGGGTCGGAGCATTTTCGCCGATCGTTTGGGCGAGCAGGTTGCCGTACCGTTCTTCACCTTGGTGGATGATCCCACGAACACATTGGCCTACACCGCCACCGACATCGACGGCGAAGGACTTGCCGCGCGACGCAATGTGCTGATCAAAGATGGTGTGCTCCAGATGTTCGTGCACTCGTCCTATAGCGCACGTCGAATGAACACCACCAGCACGGGTAACGCCACGCGTGGCGGGTTTGCCGGCTCACCTGGTGTCGGATGTTTGGCGATGCAGGTAACACCTGGCGCAAAGTCGCAAGCCGAACTGATTGCGTCGATCAGTGACGGTGTGCTCATTCAGGATGTCTCGGGTTTGCACAGTGGCGTGAACCCCATCTCCGGCGACTTCTCCACCGGTGCGTCCGGCATGACCATTGTGAATGGGGCAGTTGGGGCACCCATCCGCGAGTTCACCATCGGTTCCACGTTGCAGCGCATGCTGCAGGACATCGTGGCGATTGGCAACGACGTCGACTGGTTGCCGATGCGGGCTGCCGGACTGTCGCTCGTCATCGCCGACGTCACCATCAGCGGCTCGTAACCGTCCTTCGCGCCAAGGCGCCTGCGCCCAGTTGCCCCGCCATCTCCGGATGGTCTTGTGTAGCACATGTGCTACACTTTGCTGCATGGCAATGGTGGCGTCGCGAAAACTTCGCAACAACACGCGCTCGCTCATTACGCGCGCCAAGAGCGGGGAGACCATCATCATCACCGTCGACGGCGAGCCCGTTGCCGAACTTCGACCAGTCGACCATCGCCGACGGTGGATCTCTCGTGACGAGGTGTTTGCAAACTTCGTGCAGGCCGACCCTGGACTACGTTCCGAACTTCGACTTCCCGGTGATTCCATCGCGGCACATGAAGAACGCGAATCGAATCGATTGGCCACTCGCGCAAAACGAGCCCGCCTTGCCTGAGTCAACATCCCGGATTGGAAAGCCCATTCCGCGGACTGAGAAGCGTGTAGCCAAGTTGGGTCGTGCGCTGCTCGATACGAGTGTGTTCATTGCACAGGAGTCCGGACATCCCATTGCGCTGCGGCAGATTCCCGAGCAGGTGGCGGTATCGGTGGTGACCTTGGCGGAATTGCAATTGGGTGTATTGCTCGCGGCAAACGCTGCGGTGCGACGGCGTCGACTTGCCACCTATCGCAATGCCTTGCAGTTTGAACCGATTCCCATCGACAATGCAGTGGGGGACGAGTGGGCCGAGCTGCGCAGCAATCTCGGTGTCGCCAAGAAGTCGCTGACCTCCAATGATTTGTGGATTGCAGCAACTGCCCGCCATCTCGGAGTGCCCATCGTGACGCAGGACCGGGAGTTGACGAAGGTTCCGGGTGTGAAAGTGATCGTGGTGTAACCGTGTCGTGGTGGCATGCGCTCGTTCTTGGTGTCGTCCAGGGATTGACGGAGTTCTTTCCCATCTCTTCGAGTGGGCACTTGGAGTTGGTGCCATGGTTGTTCAATTGGAACGATCTCGACAGCGAGTCGGTGAGTACGGCATTCGATGCCGCGTTGCATCTCGGCACGCTGTTGGCAGTGGTCGTTGCAGTCCGCAGCGATTTGACGAAGTTGATCATTGCCGGAGTTCGTCATCCGTTTGCCTCGGCAGAGGAGCGAGCTGCAACGCCGCACGGCCGTCTGGCGTGGTTGTACTTGCTCACGGCAGTGCCCGCCGCAGTGGTTGGTGCGTTGTTCGACGATGTGATTGCCGAGCAACTCGGCGGACCAGTTGCCGTTGCCGTCTCACTGATCGGTTTCGGCGCGCTGTTGTGGTGGGCCGATCACCGTACCGGTGAGCGGACGGCCGAACAGCTGACAACTCGAGATGCCTGGTTGATTGGTGCCGCACAGGTGCTGGCGCTGAATCCGGGCACGTCGCGCTCGGGCATCACCATCTCGGCGATGCGAGCACTTGGTTATGGTCGTGCAGCAGCGGTGCGAATGTCGTTCGTCATCGGTGTACCGATCATTGCGGGTGCTGGTGTGTGGAAAGTGGTGGGTTTGATTGTTGACGGTGTTCCCGACGGGTTGGCCTCGGCGATGCTCATAGGTGTCAGTGCCGCAGCGGTTACCGGATGGTTGGCCATCACCGCGTTGCAGCGGTTGGCTGCACGAAGCAATTTCAACGTCTTCGTGTGGTATCGCGTGTCGTTGGGTGTCGCGGTGTTGGGCATCGTGGCCAGCGGCATTCGCTAGCGAGTCGACACCGCGGGGCGAGTTAGCGCGCTGCCGTTATCGCCAACACGTAACACGCCACGCTGAGGGCAACGCCTGATGCCAGCACTGCGCGTCGAAGCGAGGTGTCGGCGGCGAGCCTCCGATCGAGGTGGCGATACGTGGAGATGTTCAGCAGTCGTTGGATGATGTTGCTCATACCCCTCTGTGTGCCGCGAGAGCAGGAATCGTGCAGCAGTTTTGGGAGCACGAGTCAAGTGGATACGGCACTTCATAGCCTGAGGCTGTGCCCAAGATTCGCCGACTCAATCACGCCGTGCTGTACGTGACGGATGCCCAGCGAAGTGCTGCGTTCTATCGCGATGTACTTGGCTTTGAGACGGTGCAGGAATCGGCTGGTGGACGCGCAGTGTTCTTGCGCGCGGGTGGTTCCGACAATCATCACGACCTCGGACTCTTTGGAGTGGGCGATGTATCGCGGAGTCGGGGTACCGGTTTGTATCACCTCGCGTGGCAGGTGGACACCATCGACGAGTTGGTCGATGTTCGTCGTCGACTCGTCGAAGCCAAGTCGCTCATGGGTGAGAGCGATCATGGTGTGTCCAAAAGTCTGTATGCACACGACCCCGACGGAATCGAGTTCGAAGTGATGTGGATGGTGCCCGAGAGCGACTGGGGAAGCTATGCCACTGACGCAGTCGTCGCGCCACTCGATCTCTCTACCGAACAGTCGCGTTGGTCGGGAGTTGCGACGCGTTCGTAGCGGCGGTTACGCCGACGGTGCGCTTGGCGCAGCCGAGCTGGCCCCGCCGGAATCAGTGCTGGTGGAGCTCGATGAGCCGGTCGTCGACGTTGCCGAAGTTCCGGAGTCGGTGGCTGAGGTGGTCGATGCCGCCGTCGAGGACTTCTTCGAACTGCCGGAATCGGTTTTGTAGAAGCCCGATCCCTTGAAGGTGACACCGACGGGTGTGAAGACCTTCTTCACGGGTCGTGGTTTGCCGTCGCTGGGGTGTGGTGCCTCGGTGAGTGCGGCGTCATCGAATGACTGGCGAATCTCGATGGTTTCGCCCGTGTCAATGAAGCGGTACACATAGGTGGGCATAGGGCTTCAAAGTCTACGATGAGACAATGCCCGTGCGCGTAGCCGTGATCCCTGCAGCGGGTCTCGGCACCAGATTTTTGCCCGCCACCAAAGTGGTGCCCAAGGAACTGCTGCCGGTGTTCGATACGCCATCGCTACAGCACACGGTGGACGAAGCAATCGGTGCCGGCATCGAGCACATCATCCTGATTTCGAATCGTGCCAAGCCCGCCATCGAGATGTTTGCTGAGAAAGCCAGCGGCGGAGCACGTATCACCGTGGTGTACCAAGATTCCCCGCGTGGTTTGGGTCACGCGGTGGAGTGCGCTCGTGAGCTCGTGGGCGATGCACCGTTCGCGGTGTTGCTGCCGGATGAATTGATGGGTGATAGTTCGCACCTGAAGGATCTCATCAACGAATACGACGCGACCGGAAAGGCCACCATTGGGTTGAAGCGCGTTCCGCGCAACGAGGTGTCGGCGTACGGTTGCATCACACCTCAAGGTGTTCCCGATGCAACTGGTCGTGTGGGTATTCGGGACGTGGTGGAAAAGCCGAACGCGGTCGATGCGCCAAGCGACCTCGTCATCATCGGGCGATACGTATTTGGTCGTGACCTGTTCGGCTTCCTCGCCACATTGAAGCCGGCTGCAGGTGGAGAGCTGCAGTTGAGTGACGCCATCGGCAACATGGCTCGCACCGGCAAGGTGAACGGTGTGCTCATCTCATGTACGCGTCATGACACCGGCACACCCATGGGAATGTTGACGGCGTCCATCGACGCCGCACTCAAGCGTCGCGACGTCGGTCCGCAATTGCGTGGATGGTTGGAAACTCGACTGAAGGGGCAGTGACCGTGAACGCTCGCGCAAACGTGCTCACCAACGAGGTGGACGCAGGTGCGGTGGGTATGGATCCCAAGCGCCTACGTCTGTTGGACGAGCACTTCGAGAAGTACGTGGACGATGGTCGCCTGCCTGGCTTCCACTTGGTGGTCTCGCGCCACGGGAAGGTTGCGCATCAACACCGCTACGGCATGCGTGATGTCGAGGCTTCGCTTCCGATCGAAGACGACACCATGTACCGCATCTATTCGATGACGAAGCCCATCACATCAGTGGCGCTCATGATGCTGGTGGAAGAAGGCAAGTTGTTGCTGAACGACCCGGTGAGCAACTTCATTCCGAGTTTCGGCTCGTCACGAGTCTGGCGCTCTGGCTCCGTCGTGAAGCCCTTCACCGAACCGGTGACCGAGCCGATGTTGGTGTGGCACTTGTTGTCGCACACGGCTGGTCTGACGTACGGCTTTTTGTACCAGTCACCCGTGGACGATTTGTATCGCCGAGCCGGGTTCGAGTGGGGCGTGCAACGCGGCGTCACGCTGGAGGAAGCGTGCGACAAGTGGGCTGCGCTACCACTGTTGTTTCAACCAGGCACCGAGTGGAATTACAGCGTGGCCACCGATGTGGTGGGTCGCATCGTGGAAGTGGTGTCGGGTCAGACGTTGGAGGAATTCTTTGCGCAGAGAATCTTTGCGCCACTCGGCATGTACGACACCGGGTTCTTTACGCCGGAGGACAAGGTGCATCGCCTCGCAGGGCTGTATCAGCCCGACCCGGCCACGCGTCGCGCCAAGCGCCTCGACAACATGGGCAAGGCCGCAACGCACCGCCCGACGTTCCTCAGCGGTGGTGGTGGCTTGGTGTCGACGGCCTACGACTATCACCGGTTCTTGCAGATGTTGGCGAACGACGGCCAACTCGACGGGGTTCGAATGTTGTCGCCCCGCACCGTGCGCTTGATGACCGCCAATCATCTGCCGAATGATGCCGACATCACCGAATACGGTCGACCGTTGGACTTGGAGAATGCCTACGACGGTTTCGGATTCGGCCTCGGGTTCTCCGTGTTGTTGAATCCGGCGCGCGCCAAGTTGCACGGGTCGGTCGGTGACTTTGGTTGGGGTGGTGCTGCCAGCACCACGTTTTGGGTCGATCGCGCTGAGGGAGTGATTGCTGCGTTCTACACGCAGTTGTTGCCGTCGAGCACGTGGCCGCTGCGCCCGTACTTCAAGAACTTGGTGTATCAAGCACTCGTCGACTGAACGCATCGGGTTCGTCGATGATGAGCCCGAAGTCGTCCAGCGTGGATTCCACCTCGCGCTCGTGATAGGCGCTGACATAGCGCCATCGATTCGATTCCAAGCGCGAATACGTTCGCTGTCGGGGAAGCACTTCGAGAGTTTCTACGTTCACGGTTGCAACGGTGATGCTCGCTGCGTGCTGCTCCAACAGCGGCAGACGCTTCATGATGATCGACGGTGTGAACGGATTCATTCGTAACTCGACGTCGCTACATCCATCCAAGTCGGTGCGGTGCGCACCGTTCACCTCGCCCCATCGTCCCGAGCGATCGCGACCGAGCCACAAGTCCGGTTCGTCCATGTCGCGAAAGAGCATGAACTGTTGCACCACCAGCGTGGCGGAGTATCGCAACACGAATTGCGCTCGATCCGAACCGAGGGTGCCTTGGGCAGTCCAGCCTTCGTTCTCGAAACGAATCTCCACTTCGCTCGTGTCACCATCGGCGACCTGCCAGGCGACCTTGAGTGGTGATTGCGGGAACGGAGCAAAGATGGCCACGTCACAGCCTCGCACGAGCAGGTTGTTGCACCGTGCGCCCAGCCGGACACGTTGCACCGTGCGCCCGCTACCGTCCTAGAGGTGATCCAACTCGGCGATGCACAACAACGAGTGTTTTCCGCCGTCAACAGGCTGTCCGAACGAGAAATCCCCTGCGAGCACGCCGCTGGCGTGGTGCTTGCGCGCGATGTGGTGGCCACGGAGAACGTTCCGCCGTTTGCCAATACTGCAGTCGACGGGTTTGCGGTACGCGCCAGTGACGTCGCACAGGTGCCCGCACAGCTGCGAGTGATCGGCACGCTCGCCGCCGGCGATGCAACGATGTGGAGGGTCGGCGCCGGCGAAGCGCTACGCATCATGACGGGTGCGCCGATGCCCGACGGTGCCGACGCCGTGGTCATGGTGGAGGATTGCGAGCAATCGGATCCCAACCGTGTAACGATCAAGAAATCGGTGGCTGTCGGAACGTCGGTTCGTCCCATTGCGGACGATGTTCGTATGGGCGACACCGTGTTTACGGCCGGCACCGTGCTGAGTGCCGCAGGCGCGGGAGTGTTGTCGAGCATCAATGCCCGCAACGTGTGGGTGTATCCGCGCGCAAAGGTTGCGCTGTTGTCCACTGGTGACGAATTGGTAACCGATGGCTCACCGTTGCAGCGAGGTCAGATTCGTGAGAGCAACCTCACCATGTTGGAGGTGCTCATCGCCAACTCCCATTGCGATGTCACCAACGTTGGCGTGGTCGCCGACGACGAAGCGCTGCTCGAACGCACGCTGCACGAGGTGGCTCGCACGCATGACGCCATCATCACGAGCGGTGGTGTGAGCATGGGGGATTTCGACGTGGTGAAAGCGGTGTTGTCGCGCATCGCCAACATGCAGTGGATGCAGATGGCCATCAAGCCTGCCAAGCCGTTTGCCTTCGGATTGCTGAACGCCACGGTGGATGAGACGGTGAACGCCACCGAGGCGGTGCGCACCGACCGGCAGCGGCGCATACCGATTTTCGGTTTGCCGGGTAACCCGGTGTCGTCGATGATCAGTTTCGAACTGTTGGCACGTCCGGCATTACGCAAGATGATGGGACACACCACCGATCTGCTGCGTCCAACGATCAGTGCAATTGCCGATGCACCACTGCGCCGCAAACCCGATGGCAAGACGCATTTCATGCGTGTGTTCGGACACTTTGGTGTCGATGGTCGTTTGCATGTGCGTGACACGGGTCCACAAGGAAGTCATCAATTGGCGGCGACGGCGGCAGCGAATGGTTTGGCAATCGTGCAAGACGGGTCTGGCATTGATGCAGGTGGCGCCGTCGACGTGATGCTCCTTGGCTGAACGCGTCAACCTTCTCGGGGCGTAGGCTTTCGCCATGCCGCAGTCGCCGCACAACTGGCGCTCCGCATCGGCCAAGCCCGAGTTGGTCGACTCGTTCGGTCGCACGGTACGCGACCTGCGTATTTCGGTGACGGATCGTTGCAACTTCCGCTGCACCTATTGCATGCCCGAAGAGGGTATGCAGTGGCTGCCGCGTACTGAGGTGCTCACGTACGAAGAAATCGTTCGTGTGGCTCGTATTTGTGTGGAGCGATTCGGTGTGGATGGCATTCGACTCACCGGCGGCGAGCCCACGGTGCGCGCCCACTTGCCGGTGCTGATCGAAAAGTTGGCATCGCTGGAGGTGCCGGCAAACGCCGATTCACCTCTGGCTGGCAAGCCGGTGGATCTGGCCCTCACCACGAACGGGGCGACACTGGCGTTGGTTGCACACGACCTGAAGCGTGCGGGGCTATCGCGCATCAACGTGAGCCTCGACACGTTGGATCGCGAAAAGTTCATTCAGATCACCAAGCGCGACGAGTTGGATTCGGTGCTTGAAGGAATCTCGGTGGCACGGGACGTGGGTTTCAGTCCTGTGAAGGTCAATGCGGTGGTGCAACGCGGTGTAAATGACGATGAAGTCGTTGCTCTCGCTGCCTTCGGTCGCGAGCACGAGGTGGAAGTGCGCTTCATCGAGTTCATGCCCCTCGACGCCCAAGGTGGTTGGCTGAACAATGCAGTCGTGGGTCAGGACGAGATCGTTTCCACCATTCACAACGTGTTTCCGCTCGAACAGCTACCGAGCAGGGGCGCTGCACCAGCCGACCGTTGGCGGTATCTCGATGGTCGAGGTACCGTCGGCGTGATTCCCACGGTGACCAAACCGTTTTGTGGCGATTGCGATCGCGTGCGTTTGACTGCCGACGGCCAGTTCCGCACCTGCCTGTTTGCCACCGACGAGTTCGATGTGCGGGCACTGCTGCGCGGTGGTGCTGGTGATGATGCGATCGAAGCATTGCTTCGTCGCGCAGTAGGCGAGAAGTGGGCCGGCCACAACATCGGTCAAGTGTCGTTCGTTCGTCCACGCCGATCGATGAGCCAAATAGGAGGTTGATCGTGTTGCACCAACCATCACAGGAGGCCGACCATGTCTGACGCACAGTTTTCACACCTCGATCCGCTCGGTCGTGCACGCATGGTGGATGTGACTCCGAAGGAGCCCACGCATCGGCGTGCAGTGGCGCGTTGCAAGGTGTTCATGCAGCCGGACACCACCGCCGCGATTGCCAATCGCGAAGTGAAGAAGGGTGACGTGTTGGCGGTTGCTCGCGTGGCCGGCATTCAGGCCGCCAAGCGCACCAGTGACATGATTCCGCTGTGCCATCCGCTGTTGATCGGTGCCGTCACGATCAACTTCGAGATCGGCGATACGTGGGTGGCGGTGGAGTGCCATGTGGACACCATCGATCGCACCGGGGTGGAGATGGAGGCCTTGCACGCCTGCTCGGTGGCCGCCCTCACCATCTACGACATGTGCAAAAGTGCCGATCGGGAGATGGTGATCGGTGAGCTCACCTTGTGGGAAAAGTCGGGTGGCCGGCAAGGCACCTACCGCCGAGCAGCCCTCTAAAGAACGCCACGCTGGCGAGAGCTGGCCTTGGCGACCCCGCAATAGCTGGGAGCGGTCCCTGCGGCCCCGCCACGCCGGGGATTGGCAGGGAGAAGTGGGGATAGGTACTGTCATCAAATCGTCATAGACTGAACGAAACCGTATGGGCAACCTGATTTTGCTGATCGTCGCTGCCGCCTGGGTAGCCGTCCTGGTCCCCCCGTTGGTGCGTTCCCGCCTCCGGAATTCGCCCACCACCTCGGTGACCCAGTTCCGCCGTCAGTTGACCTCCCTGCAGCGGGATGGACGTCCCCTCCCACGTGCCGGTCAGTTGCCATTGGGCTCGATGCGCGCCCCGTTGCGTGATGTGGCCCGTCCGTTTGCCCCAGCCGCCCGCGCCATGGGTCGCCCCCTGCGCCAGGTGGGCAACGCCACTTCATCGGTGGTGCGTCCGCGTGGCGCCCGGCAACATGCCCGCTTTGAGGGTGAGTTTTTCGAGCGCGAGATGATTCGCCGCCGCCGCGTGAACTGGCTCCTCGGCCTGGTGGGCACCGCCGGATTGTCGCTGTTGTTGGCGTTGGCAATGCGTGAAATCTTCTTCGTCTGGACCTTCACCATCTCGGCACTGGCGACAGCGGCCTATTGCTACGTGCTGGTGCAATGGCGAGTGAAGCGCGATCATGAGCGCTATCGCCGACAATTCCGTCGCGTCGCCTAAGCGGTAGCGTAAGCGCCCGCGGGGCTGTAGCTCAGTTGGTAGAGCGGTACGTTCGCAATGTACAGGCCAGGGGTTCAATTCCCCTCAGCTCCACAAGATTGCATCGGGTGGCACGACCTGCGAGTGGCGCACCACGAGTGAGATGAGCGAGACTTACCTGCACCACCAATGGTGGTGAGGGGGCTCATCATGACAACACCGGCTGGTCTTTCGTGGAAGGACGCCATCGCCGCAGTGCACTCACCCGGCGGCATGTTCGAACTGGTGGATGCCGATGTGCGCGGGGTGAACATGAAGGTGTTCAAGCACGCGCCGGCCAACCTGGCGCAGATCTTCGGATTGGCGCGTGGTCACGGCGACAAGGACTTCCTCGTGTACGAAGGCGAGCGTTGGTCATTTGCCAAGACTTTCCAGCACGTTGATGCGCTGGCCAACCGTTTGGTGAATGTCTATGGCATCAAAAAGGGCGACCGCGTGGCGGTGGCCATGCGCAATTACCCGGAATGGGCGATGAGCTTTGCCGGCATTCTCATTTCTGGTGGAGTGTCGGTGTCGATGAATTCCTGGTGGACCGAAGACGAAACGGACTACGCACTGCGCGACTCCGGCGCAAAAGTGCTCATCTGCGACGATCAGCGTTTCGAGAATGCTCGAAAGACGTGTGCGGAGCTCGGCATTCACGTGTTGCTGGTGCGGTCGGAATTGCCGTCGTCAGCGGGTCATGATCGCTGGGAGACGGCACTCGAACTCGGTACTGCTGCGCCAGCGGTGGAAATCGTTCCCGATGACGACGCAACCATTCTCTACACCTCGGGTACCACGGGTCGCCCGAAGGGTGCGGTATCCACGCATCGTGCCGTCATCAGCGCGTTGATGGCGTTTTCGGCGCGGCAGGCCATCGAAGGCGTACGTGCAACCGAGAAGCCCGAGCCCGATCCATTCCCGCCGTCGTTCATTCTCATCGTGCCGTTGTTCCATGTCACCGGGTGCGTTGCGGTGTTGATGAGTTGTTTCGTTGCCGGACTCAAGCTGGTGATCATGTACAAGTGGGATGCCGGCAAGGCTCTCGAAATCATCGAACGCGAGAAGATCACGAACTTCATCGGCGTACCGACGCAAAGCTGGGATCTCGTCAACCACCCGGACTTCGCCAAGTTCGATACGTCGTCGTTGCGCTCGGTGGGTGGTGGTGGTGCGCCGGCCCCCGCTGCGTTGGTGCACAAGGTGGCCGACAGTTTCAAGAAGGGTGGACCACAGCTTGGCTACGGCATGACCGAAACCAACGCATTCGGCCCCGGCAATCGAGGCCACGACTACGTATCGCATCCCACCAGCACGGGGCGTTGTGCGCCGCCGATGCTGGTGGAGATTCGCGACGACAACGGATCGGCACTCCCGGCGGGCAAGACGGGCGAAATCTGGATGTTCGGCCCGATGCTGATTCGTGGTTATTGGAACAAGCCCGAGGCCACGGCGGAAACCATCGTGGATGGCTGGTTGCGCTCGGGCGACATCGGACGTATGGACGAAGAGGGCTTTTTGTACATCGAGGATCGTGCCAAAGACATGATTCTGCGCGCCGGTGAGAACGTCTACGGTGCGGAGGTGGAGCATGCCATTTATGAGCACCCCGCAGTGCACGAAGCAGCCGTTTTTGGTGTGCCGCACGAGCGTTTGGGGGAGGAGGTGGCGGTGGCGTTGTATCCCAAAGCCGGTCACCACATCACCCCGGCCGAGCTGTGGAATTTCCTCGATGGGAAAATTGCGGCATTCAAGATTCCGGCTCATGTGGTGATGATGGGCGAGCCCTTGCCTCGCAATGCGGCTGGCAAGTTCCTGAAGCGTGAGCTTCGCGAGCAAATCGTGAACGGCACCCTAAAAGCCGACCAGCGTTAGGGCATTTAACTTCGTGCAGTAATGCACGAAGACAGGTGGTTCGCCGGCCAATTGAGTCGCCATGGGCGACCCAGTACTGGCACGCACACCCATCAACTACCGTCTCTGAGAGTGATTCCTATCGGTTGTGGTCGCAGAGGTGGTATGTCGCGTGAGTGACTCATACACCATCGTGCTTTGGTGTGCCGATACGGCACGCTTCGTTTCCATGGTTGCCTCACATCTCCTGAGCGAAGGGCTGATCGTGGCAAACAACGGGCGAATTGACAACGACATTCCAGTTGCAATCGGAGTCGCGAACGGTCGGCGTTGGCCGATTGTTTCGCGGGAGGTGTCGGCACGAGGAATCATTCGTAGCCGCTCCCCGCGGATCATCACGACACAACGTCACGACTATTTGCTCACCATCGGGAGCGGTCGACACGTGGACAACGCAGGTGCGCCACCACACGTCAGGGAGAGCCGAGTGATTCCAATCGCAGCGCTGGTCGCCGCACTCGAATCCGTGTCGCCCAGCCAGATGTCACGTGGGGAAGTCCTCGGACTGTTCGACGGTGTGGCGCAGGTGCCGATACGAGGAGCGGCACCTCATGACGTCGGCAAGGAAGGAATGCACGAAGTCGCCGACATCTGTCAGCGGTTGGTGAGATCTCTGGAACGTTGAGCGCGCGTTGCGCGAATGGCTAGCGCTTTGCGCGCTTGGCTTCGACAAGATCAGAGAGACGACACTTCAACACCACGCTGAGGCGAGTAAGCGTGTCGAGTGATGGCGAGAAGTGACCGTTTTCGATTCTGTTGATGGTTTTGCGATCGACTCCGGCCAGTTCGGCCAGACGTGCCTGAGAGAAGCCACGCTCCCCACGCAATGCCATGAGTCGGTCAGCGACAGTTTGTGCCGAAGCAGAGGATGCTTTCTTGAGTTGCGCTGCGAGCGACTTTGCCTTCATTGCGGGGTTCCCTTCAGTTTTTAGACTTTATAATTTGGTGTTGCGGCTTCCCAACTTAGTCCGACTCGTCGTCGGATGTCGCGCTAATTCAACCTTTTTCTGCGGCTCGGACGCCGGTTGCCCAACCTGTGCAACATCTAGGGTGGTGGGGTCGTGAAACCTGCCACGCTGCATGCCGTCACCATCGGCAATGCCATGGTGGACATCATCGCCTCGGTGGATGAGGACTTTCTTCCCGAGCATAACCTCACGAAAGCTTCCATGATGTTGGTGGATGATGAGCGTTCGGCCTTCCTGCGCTCGAAGATTGCCCCCAATGTGATGTCCAGTGGGGGCTCGGTGGCCAACACCAGTCATGGGTTGGCGAGCCTCGGCGGTCGTGCCGGCTTCATCGGCAAGATTGCCGACGACGACTTGGGTGGGGTGTTCTCCAACGATCTCCACGACGCGGGAGTGTCGTTCTTTCCGGCTCCCAAGGACCACGGTCTCCCTACCGGGCGTTGTGTGATCGTGGTGACCCCTGACGGTCAGCGCACCATGAACACCTATCTCGGGGCTGGCGCAGTGTTGTGCCCGGGTGACATCTCTAAGGATGCGGTGCAAAGTGCCGAGTGGGTGTTGCTGGAGGGGTATCTCTACGACAAGGACGACGCCAAAGAGGCGTTTCGCGTTGCCGCCCAGTACGCCCACGAGGCAGGCCGCAAGGTGGCGCTGACCCTGTCGGATTCTTTCTGCGTACAGCGACACCATGGCGACTTCCATTCACTCGTGTGTGACGAGGTGGACTTGCTGTTTGCCAACGAGCACGAGCTCGCCGTGTTGTTCGGCACCGATGACTTTGCGGCATCGGTTCGCGTGCTTCGCGAGAAGTGCCCGCTTGCCGTGGTGACTCGTAGCAAGCAGGGCAGTGTGGTGGTAACCGCTGACGACTACATTCAGGTTCCTGCGCTGCCGGTGGATCCGATCGTCGATGCAACCGGTGCAGGCGATATGTACGCCGCCGGCTTCTTGTACGGCTTGACTCACGGCAAGGCGCTGGAGCAGTGCGCCGAGATTGGCACCATCTGTGCTGCCGAAGTCATCATGCACATGGGCCCACGACCGCACGTGTCGTTGGCGACGTTGTTGCCCGAAGACTTGCGCTAAATCGTTCGGTCTCGGATCTCGCTCGACGTCGAAGCGTTACTTGTCGTCGTCTGCCGGGTGGTAGGCGAATTGCAAGTCGCCGAGCTTGACGAGCGTTGACGCAACCCAACCGCCGAGCGATCCGAAGTGTTGGTCGAGCGTTGCATTGGTTCCGTCAGCCAACGTTTCTTCCGACAATTCGTAGGCCCCTTGATAGACGATTTCTGCCGCATGGTCGGTGGGACGTTGTGTGTTGGTGGTGGTGATCGTCTCGCTGCTGATGCTGTCGCGCGTGAGTTGCTGGGACCCCAACCGAGGGCTGGTAAGTGGAGCAACTCCGGCAATTTGCATTGCGTCAGGAAGCGACGCGAGGCGCTGCAGGCGAAACACGATTTCCATTTCGATCACTGGTGCCTCGTGGTAAATCTCCTCCACGTACCAAGCGCGATACGTGGCTTGGCTCCACGACGGCCAGGTGAAGGTGATGTGTGCGACGACGCGGGGTGGTTGTCCTTCGCCCGGCAGGCCGTAGCTCGTCGCCCAGACCAAGTCGCCGAGGAGCACGTCGGAATGGAGGTGTTCTTCGAACGCTTGTCGTTCGAGAAATGCGTTGCCAAATGCATCACGCAACGCGCCGATGGCATCGGTGAACACGTGGTCGAGCACGATTTCACGCTACAAGTGTGCGAGAATCGTCGGATATGGCGATGGTGCTTTACGAAGCAAGTGGCGGCATTGCCACATTGACGCTGAACAATCCGCAAGAACGCAATTCGATGACCGCCCAAATGGTGGGTGAAATCGTCGCCGCAATGGATGCTGCCGAGAGCGATCCGAACGTTCGTGTGGTGATCGTGACCGGCACACCGCCGGCTTTTTGCGCGGGTGCAAACCTCGGCAACTTGGCCGAAGCCACTCGCGAGTCGCTGTTGGCAATCTACGAAGGTTTCTTGCGGGTGGCTCGCAGTCCATTACCCACGATTGCAGCCGTGAATGGTGCAGCAGTCGGCGCAGGAATGAACCTGGCGCTGGGTTGCGATGTCCGCATCGCAGCAAAGAGTGCAAAGTTCGACTCACGATTCCTGCAATTGGGCTTGCATCCCGGTGGCGGCAATACGTGGATGCAACTTCGCATCGCCGGTTTGCAAACCACCATGGCATCGGTGGCCTTTGGCGAAGTACTCGATGGCCCCGCCGCCGAACGTGCCGGTCTGGTGTGGAAGTGCGTCGAAGACGCCGAGTTGATGCACGCTGCACGGGCCTTTGCCGCAAAGGCGGCAGACGCCCCGAAGGAACTGGTGTCGTCGATAAAGAACACGATCCTGGAGATTGGTCGTGTGCCGTCGCACGCCGAGGCCGTGGAATTCGAGTTGGGCCCCCAGGTGTGGTCCACTCGTCAGCCGTGGTTCCGCGAACGCCTTGCGGCGCTCCAAGCAAAAATCTCGAAGCGCTAGTTACAACCAGGCACGGCTGAGTTCTTCGGCGCGCACATCCCACTCTTCGGAAGTGAACCCGAAGCGGTCGTGGTCCTCCCACACACCGTTGATTTCCAAGAAACGTTCGGCGCAACCCTCGTAGCGCCAACCGAGTTTGTGCACCACGCGCAGGCTGTTGGCGTTGCGCGGAATGATGCAGATCTCCAAGCGGTGTAGACGCAGTTGCTCGAAGGCGAATCGGGTGACCACGGCAACGGCTTCGGGTGTGTAGGAGTGTCCGGCTTTGGCGCGATCGATCCAGTAGCCGATCGTTGCCGACTGCATCGAGCCTCGGGTGACACCGTTGAGGTTCACCTCGCCACAAAAAATGGAATCCACGAACATGCCGAAGCTGTAGGCGTTGCCCGCGATTCGCTCGCGTTCGCGCAACAAACATCGGCGCTCGAATGCCTCGTGGCTCACGGCAGGGTCGGCTGACGCCATCGGTCGCAGTGGCTCCCAGTCGGTGAGCCAACGTCCATTCCGGGTTCGTACCTCGCCGAATGCCGCGAAATCGCTGGCGATGAGCGGACGCAACATCACGCGCCGACCGAACAAACGAACCGGTGCGGTGCCGGTTGGGTGATCCATGCGTGTTCGTGGCGTGGTGGACGGTTTCATGCGCTACCACCTGTATTCGTGGTGGTGCGCAATTCGGCGATCACGCCGTCGAGCAAATTGTGCGTGCTCACGATGATGTGGTCGAGGTGGAGTCGTCGCATGATGGCAACCAGCAGGCAACATCCTCCCACGATTACCCCCGCACGCTCCAACGGAAGCCCCGGGTTGTGGATGCGATCCTCGAGTGCCTCGGTGGCCAACGTACGAAATACGTCCTCTGCTGCCGCACGAGTCAACACCATTTCGTGCAGTCGAGTGGCATCGAAGTGCAGCAAGCCCAACTCCACTGCGGCGATGGTCACGATGCTGCCTGCCACACCCACGACACGTGCAGTATCGCCGAGTGCGGGGCGTTCGATGACGGCGTTGTCCACGGCGTCACTCACGATGGAGATTGCATTGGCGAGTTCCTCGGCACGTGGCGGATCGCCGTGCAACTCGGCTTCGGTGAGTGTGACCACTCCGTACGGAAGCGACACGCTGTCACGCACCACTGCAGTGCCGTCGCGAGAGTCACCGATGGTCAGCTCGGTGGAAGCACCACCGATGTCCACCACCATGGTGACGCCGGTAGTCGGCGGCAGGCTGGCCACCGCGCCATGCCAGGCAAGGCGTGCTTCGTCGGCGGCCGACAACAGTCGCGGCATCACCCCTGCCACCTGCTCCACGCGTGCGAAGAACTCGGTGGTGTTCGCAGCCATGCGACAGGCTGCAGTGCCGGTAATCGCCAAGCGCGCGTCGTGCTGGCGCACGACGTTGACGTAGCGCGTGATCACCGCCAGGGTTCGTTCGATGGCGGCTGACGAGAGCGTTCCGGTTTTCCCCACACCCTCGCCGAGTGCGGTGACGTTCACTTCACGCACGAGTTCTTGCCCATCCGCGCCGACGATCAACAAGTTGGTCGAATTCGACCCGATGTCGATTGCGGCGAATGCTGCGGTGCTCATGCGTGCGCCGTTGCTTCGAGTTGTGTCGCCACCCAACGGCCTACCGGGTCGACGTTGCCCACCAGCCAACTGGCGTAGTGCGCATGCAGGCACTTGACGCCGCGACGCGTGCCGGCCACGCCACCGTACGGCTTCGGTCCGGTGTGGTGGGCGGGTATCTGAGCGTCGCGCTCTGCTGCGTACGCCTGATGAGCAGCGATGAGTTGGTCGGCATCCACCTGGGCTTCGGCGGTATCCACGCCACCGGCGGCTTCGAGCCGTGACACCGCAGCAACATCCGCGGGGTCCACCAACCAGTAGCGCGTGGGCATCGGCGTGCCGTCGTGCAACAGCGGTGCATTGCGCACCACGCGCGGATCACCGTTGGCGTGGCGCAGCACCACGGTGAAGTCGCCCTGCGGACGACGACCCAAGAGCGTTGCGACCTGCTCGATGTCGAGCGCAGTCGCGGTTTCAGCGGAAGATGACAAGAACGGCCACCACTGCAACCACCACGATTGCAACAGGAATCAGTCGCTTGGCGATGGTGCCGCCTGCGGTATCGAGAAGGTCGAGTGGCGCAACTTCCTGCGTCTGTTCGATTTTTCGCACATTCGGCGTCGTTGTCTGCGCTGCATCACCCACGGATGGTTGCTCCGCCGTTGCGCTCGGCGCCGAAATTGCCGGTTGTGATGCGATCAGCGCATTGAGGTTGTCGACGAACTGCAACAACAGCTTGTCGCTCACGTCGGCCAACGCACCGCGACCGAATTGCGCCACCTTGCCGGAGATGTTGAGTTCGGTATCCACCGTGCATTTGGCACTGGATGCGCTCACGGGTTCGAGTCGTGCAGTGATGGTGGCAGAGGCGTTGCCTTTTCCGGTGGTATCGCGACCCTCGGCCTTGAGCGATGCAAGAAAGTTGGCGTCGTCACGCGACACGAACGAAGCCTGGCCCTTGAATTGCGCCAGAATCGGCCCGACTTTCACCTTGACTTGTCCCCGATACACCTCACCTTCCACTTCGGTGAGTTGCGCACCGGGCAGACAGGGTGCCAGACGTTCGAGGTCGGTGAGGATTCGCCAAGCGTCGGAAGCCGGCACGGGAACCGTGAATTCGTGGTGGAGATCCATTAGTGCTCACCTTGATTCGCCAGTCGTTGTTGCCACCGTGCCACATCGTCGGCGGTATCGATGTCGTCGGCGTTTCCCTGGCAGGCTACTTCTGCCACCAATTCGGGACGAACTCGTATGAGCGTTCGTGCTCCTTCGTCACCGTCGTGGGGGAGCTGATCCCACAACTCGGCGTGAATGCGCACGGGGTTGCGTCGCACACCGTGATACGTGGCAACGGCAATCGGCGCATCGGTGTCGGCAACCTGGCGCCACGCACTTGCAGGAACTCCGGGCTGATCGCCCAATCCCACGACGACTCCGGCGAGTCCACGTTGGCGAGCCACCACAAGTCCGCACTGCAGCGACGATGCCATGCCCGAGCGCCAGCGATCGTTGTGGGTCACCACCACGTCCGGATTCCCGGGCAAGGGTGTTGTGAGTACCTCCTCAAGCGACACCGCACCCGTCACCACGATGATGGGGGAGACACCGCTGGCTGCCACCGCCTCCAGCACATGACGCACGACGGGCTTTCCCGCGATCTCTACGAGCAGCTTGTGTGTGGTGCCAACAAAGCGACTTCCACCCCCTGCAGCAAGCACCAGAGCCCCGCAGGACGCCCGAAACGAGGCCTGTGGGGTCATCAGCGAACCTTCTCGAAAAGTGCCATCACGCCAGCCTCGCAGAAGGATTTGGGGCAATTCACAAAGCCACGAATTATTACAGTTTCGTTACAGCCAGGGGTAGGATGAAGGTACCCCATCCACCCAACCAGCGGCGCACCCCCTGCGTCGTCCGGAGGTCTCGATGTCCCCCAAAAACAACGCTCGTTTCGCTTTGTCGTTGTCAACCCTCAATTTGCGAACACCTGTTCGTTTCTTGGTTGCCGCGATGCTCGCAGCCGTCGTCATGCTGAGCGTCGGCTCACCGAACACCGCACATGCGGTTCCCGTTACCGAACGTGCCGCCAGTTGGATTGCCGCAACGTCGCGCGAAATTGCCTTGGAGCTTCGACGTAGCCGCAACGTTCCCGAGGTTGAGCAGCAAGCGATTGCCGGTCGTCAAATTGACGAAGTGGCGAGCCTGGTTGCCTATCTGCTCGACGCTGACGCCGAGCAGCTTCGATCCGTGTGGACCGCCGCGTCACTGACGCGCAAGATTGCGCTGTTCAGTGCACTCAGTCAAGTGGGAGTTCCGTACCGCATCAACGCCGACGCGCCGTTCATTGCGCTCGACTGTTCGGCACTCACCAAGTTTGCATGGGCCCAGGCTGGAGTGCCGATCGATCGTGGTTCGCAGTATCAATACGCGCGAGCCGAGCGTGTGTCGCGCGACAGTGTGCAAGTCGGCGACCTCGTGTGGTATCCAGGCCACATCATGTTTTCACTCGGTGTTCCTGAACTGATCGTTCACGCTCGTTCGGGAGAGCGATCGGTGGAAATTCATCGCATCGACTCCACTCGCTTGTCGTGGATGCGCTGGGTTAGTCCGATTCAGTAGTCGGTTGGCACCACTGAGTGGGTGTCAGTGAATCGCACCAGTGGTCGTCGACAACGACTGTGCAGCGCGTCCGGTTCGGCGCGCGATGATTTCACCGCAGATGGAAATCGCCGTTTCCTCGGGCGTTCGTGCACCAATGTCCAAACCAATCGGTGACATCACGCGAACGAGGTCGTCGGGGTGGAGCCCAACCTCAGCCAAACGTTCCATGCGCTTGGCATGCGTCTTGCGACTTCCCATCACGCCGATGTAACCCACCTTGGTGCGCAGTGCACCCTGGATTGCCGGGACGTCGAACTTGGGGTCGTGGGTGAGGATGCACACCGCGTCTCGATGGCCGAGTTGCTCGCCGTGTGTGGCAAACACTTCGTCCGGCCAGGCCACCATGATGTCGTCGGCCATGGGGAATCGTCGCGCCGTGGCAAACACCTTGCGCGCATCACACACGGTGACCCGATACCCCAACAGTTTGGCGGAGCGCGCGAGCGCACTGGTGAAATCCACCGCACCGAAAATCACCATGTGTGGTGGTGGTGCGAACGACTCGATGAACACCCGCACCGTGGGCGAGTCGGCGAGGTCTTCCGGCGTGGTTTGACCTCGCGGCCCGTAGTGGCGAGTGCTCGTTCGTCCTGCTTCCAGTTCGCCGAGGGTGTCGCGTGCCGCCACACGCGTGAGTTCATCGTCACCCAAACCGCCCAGCACGGGTTGGTTGGGCGACACCACCATGGTGGCACCGGCATTGGGGCCGTCGATCACCACGGCAAGTGCAGTGGGGGTGTGCGCACGCAGTCGACGTGCAAGTTCTTCGTAAAGAGAAATCATTGGTGCACCGCCGACGACGGCCCAGACGTCACCACGTGAGCTCCTGCAAGAAGAGATGAATCGTGCCGCCACACGTGAGCCCCACGGCGAACGCCTCGTCATCGGAGTATCCGAACGTCACGACTTTTGCACCGGCGGTCGTTCGCAACATGTCGAGCGCTTCGGCAACCACCGCACCTTCCACGCACCCGCCACTGACGGAGCCGACCACTTCGCCGTCTTCGTTCACGGCCATGGCAGCACCTGCATCACGCGGACCAGATCCTTCGATACCCACCACGCGACCCAGCACGCAACGTTTGCCGGTTGCACGCCAGCGATCGAGGTCGTCGAGCAATTCACGCATTGCGACCAACCGTGAGCGGTGTGGGCACATCGTCGTGGATGACTGCAGCCAAACGTTCGAGCGCTTCCAGTGAGTGTCCTTCGACGAATGCATCCACGTGGGGCAGTGCGGCCGCCATGCCTCGGGCTAGTGGCGCATAACCGGGTGTCACCTTGAGCGGGTTCACCCACACCACGCGATGCGCCACTCGACCCAACCGTTGCATCTGCTCGCCGAGCACGTCGGGATTCCCGCGATCCCACCCGTCGGACAGCACCACCACGATGGCGCCCCGTGCCAAGCCACGAACACCCCAACGATCGTTGAACTCGCGCAAGCACTCGCCGATGCGTGTGCCGCCACTCCAGTCGGCCACCTGTCGGGAGGTTCGCGCCAACGCTTTGTCGGGGTCGCGATGGGAGAGTTCGCGGGTGATGCGAGTCAGTCGAGTGCCGAGTGTGAACGCTTCGACGCGTTGGCGTCCCACCATTGCTGCGTGCATGAAACGAAGGAATGCTCGCGCATACGGCTCCATCGATCCCGAAACGTCGAGCAACACCACCAAGCGTCGCATGCGCTCGCTCGGTGCACGCCACTGTCGTCGCACGGGCTCGCCGAGGTGGGCAAAGGACGATCGCACCGTGCGACGTACGTCCACCTGCACGCGTTGCGTTCGACTCGGGCGTAGTCGGAGCGAACGGCGGGGCGAACCAACGAACCGCAGCCGTTGCATCAGTCGTTGAGCCTCGGCCAACTCGCCGTCGGTGTACGTGGCGAAGTCCTTCTTGTTGAGCGTCTCCACCGCCGAGAATCGCAGCGAGATGGCGTCATCCGTTCGGTCGACCGATCCATCGGTGTGGGCGTCGTCGGCATCGGTCGCGAGCGACAACGTTTCCTCGGCAATGTGGTCGGGATGTTCACCGGCTGAAATGCGATCCCAGAACACTGCGAAGGCAACATTGAACGCTTCGCGATCTTCGGGACGTCGCACCATCGCAGTGTGTGCTGCCCAATACACACGGTTGCGGTCGGTGATGCCGACGGCATCGAGACACTGCACGAACGTCACCACGGAATCGAGCGGCACTCGGAGTCCGGCTCCGCGCAGGACGCGCCCGAAGGCAACGGCCATTCGTTCAGCGGTCATCCGTGGAGCGCACCACGCTCGAACGCATGCTTGATGAGGTCCGCAAAGCCGTGCTCGGTGACACGCTCGTGGTCTTCGCGGTACTTCAGCACCGTGCCCAGCGTGGATCGCACGACGGTTTCGTCGAGTTGCGTGACGCCAAGTGTGCCAAGGGCGGTGGCCCAGTCGATGGTTTCGGCCACACCCGGCGGCTTGTACAAATGCAGCGAGCGCAGTCGCTCGACGGCACCGGCGACTTGTCGTGCCAACCGTTCGTGAACTTGCGGCACGCGCAGGCGGACGATGTCTACTTCGCGCTCGAAGCCGGGGTGCTCCACCCAGTGGTACAAGCAACGACGCTTCAGTGCGTCGTGCACGTCGCGCGTGCGGTTGGAGGTCAAGACCACCAGTGGAATGTCGGTGGCACGAAACGTGCCAACCTCGGGCACGGTGATTTGGAAGTCCGACAACACTTCCAACAGATACGCCTCGAACTCGTCGTCGGCTCGGTCGATTTCGTCGATCAACAGCACCGGGGCAGTGCCGTTGCGTGGTTCGATGGCACGCAGCAACGCTCGCCGGATGAGAAAGCGTTCGTCGTACAGTTCGCTCTCCAGTTTTTCGGTTGCCTTGCCTGCTGCTTCACCGCTGGCCTCGGACGCGCGCAGGTGCAGCAATTGGCGCGAGTAGTCCCAGTCGTATACGGCTTGGCTCGCGTCGATGCCTTCGTAACACTGCAGGCGAATGAGTTCGCTGCCACGCACCGCGGCCAACACCTTTGCCAGCTCGGTTTTGCCGACGCCTGCTTCTCCTTCGAGGAGGAGTGGTCGTTTCAGTGACAGTGCCAAGAACACGGCGGTGGCCAGACCCTCGTCGGCGAGATAGCCCGCAGCCTGCAACGCGTCACGAACGTGTTGGACGGAGCCAAGGGATGCGCGCGGTGCCGCCACGCCCTTGAGCCTAGGAAGACCGTCAGCCTGTGCTCTGACTGGCGCTCGGGTACGGTGAGTTCGCAATGGACCTTGGCATCAGCGGTCGTACCGCGGCAGTGGCAGCGGCAACGGCGGGGCTCGGGTTTGCGTCAGCCAAGGCACTGGTCGACGCTGGTGTGCGAGTGGCCGTTTGTGGCCGCACTGCCGATCGTGTGAATGCAGCAGTGGCTGCACTCGGGGACAACGCCATTGGTGTGGAGTGCGATGTTTCCACTGCGGATGGTGCCACCATGTTCGTGGAGATGGCTCGCGACCGGCTGGGGCACATCGACGTGTTGGTTGCCAACGGTGGGGGACCAAAGCCCGGAAACTTCGCGTCGCTGAGCGTCGACGACTACCTGCCTGCACTGCAACAAAGTTTGTTGTCGGTGGTTGCCATGTGCGAAGCCTCCGTGCCTGCCATGCGCGAACGCAAGTGGGGAAGGGTCGTGGCAATCACATCGCTATCCGCCCGTCAGCCAGTCGCCAATTTGATCCTGTCCAACACGGCACGCGCCGGCGTGACGGGATTCCTGAAAACGCTCGCTCGTGAAGTTGCCGGCGACGGAGTAACGGTCAACTCCGTACAACCCGGAATTCATGCAACTGATCGCATCACCCAGTTGTACGGCTCGACACCCGATGCGCAACAACTCGGTATACCCACTGGTGAAGTGGGCGACCCGGCCGACTTTGGTCGAGTAGTGGCGTTTTTGTGCAGCGAATCGGCGCGCTTCATCACCGGAACGCACCTGCCGGTGGACGGCGGTAGCTACGCCGGGTTGCAGTAGGCGGCTAGTTCGAAGCTTCTTCGAGTGCGCGACGGACCAACACCTTGGCCAGGTGCGTTCGGTATTCCACGCTGGCGTTGAGGTCACCTTGTGGTTCGGCGTCGTCGGCTGCGAGCGCAGCGGCATCGGCAATCGAAGCACCACCCGCCAGAGCACTGCTGACGGCCGACGCCAGCACGGGTGTGGACCCCATGTTCACGAGTGCCACACCACTGGCACCGTTGTTGCGCCAGGCAGCAACACCGACGATGGCCCAGTCCTGTGCGCGACGATTGAACTTCTGAAAACTCCATCCAGCACCGTTCATCTTCGGCACCTTGATTTCCACGAGCATTTCATCGGCAGCCAACGCACTTTCCAAGAAGCCCTTGTAGAAATCCTTCGCGGCGATTTCCCGTTTCCCTTTCGGACCCTGCACCACGTACGTGGCGCCGAGGGCAAGGGTGGTTGCCGGCAAGTCACTGGCTGGATCGGCGTGCGCGATGGAGCCGCCGATGGTGCCGCGGTGTCGTACCTGTGCATCGCCGACGTGGCTGGCTGCATGTGCCAACAACGGCACGTGTTGTGTGAGCACAGGTGACTTCTCTACGTCCATGTGACGAGTGAGTGCACCGATGGCGATGTGATCGCCGGCATCCTTCACGTACGACAAGTCCTTCACACGACCGATGTCCACCAGCACCGAAGGCTGCGCCAGTCGCAACTTCATCAGCGGGATGAGGCTGTGGCCGCCGGCCAGGAACTTGGCTTCGTCGCCGTGCTGTGCGATGAGCGCGATTGCCTCTTCGGCGGAACCAGCTCGCTGGTAATCGAATACTGCGGGAATCATCGTGTGCCTCTACTTGTCCGTTATTTCTTTGCCGCTGCCAGGACCGACTTGACGATGTTGTGGTAACCCGTGCAGCGGCACAGGTTGCCTTCCAATCCGAGGCGGACTTCATCCTCCGTGGGTTTGGGGTTCTCGTTCAACAAACCAATCGCAGCCATCACCATGCCGGGTGTGCAAAAGCCGCACTGCAGACCGTGGTTGTCCATGAACGCCTTTTGCATCGGATGCATCTCACCGTTCTTGGAGAGACCTTCGATGGTGGTCACCGATCCACCGTCGGCTTGTGCAGCAAGGATGGTGCAGCTCTTCACGGCTTCGCCGTCCAAGTGCACGGTGCATGCGCCGCAACTCGAGGTGTCGCAGCCGATGTTGGTGCCCGTGAGGTGGGCGTGTTCGCGAATGTAATGAACGAGCAACGTTCGAGGCTCCACTTCGTGGGAGTGCTCCGACCCGTTGATGGTGATGGAAACCTTCATGTGGGCAAACTGTAGTACCAATGGCCCCCGCGCGACGGGGCGATCGACGATCAGCCCTAGTTCGAGAGCTTGCGCAACTGCCGCAGGGCAAAGCCGAGGCTGAGCGCACCCATGACCACGACGGCGACCAACCCGCCCCACACGGCGTTGAGCGACAAGTGGTCGACGTTGGATTCGTTCACCAGTCCCACCCGGGCGAGGCGCAGGATGTTGGTGGCGGGGTTGATTCGCGCCACCGTGTGCAGCCAGCCGTCCATGACGTTCAGCGGAACTTGTGCCGACGACAAGAACATCACGAGGAAAATCGACAACTGCATGATTGCCGCACCACGCATGTCCTTGAAGATGAATGCCAGCCCCAGCCCCCAGCCTGCGCCGATGGTGGACAAGCCGAGAGCAGCGACGTACAAACACAACACGCCGAGCACACCGCCGGAGAATCGCGCCCCGAGTGCGATGCCGATTGCAATGACCACGGTGGTCATCATCACCACTCGAGTGAGTGTGCCCATGAGCGGCCCGATCACCAACGAGACGCGAGAAGTGGGGGACATTCTCAGGCGATCGTAGAAACCGGTTTCAATGTCGCGAATCGTCGTGAAGCCAAGACCAACCCCGGCGAATGCCGCACCCATCATGATTCCCAGCGGCATGTACCAGTTGATGGATCGATCGGTCGGGAAGCCCGGAATCTTCGTTACCGCAAAGAACGTTCCGGCAAACACCACCATGTTGAAAATCGGCATTGCGAGCGCCGGGAAGAACGCCGAGGGCAGTCGGCGAATGTTGCGAATGCTGCGTGTGGCGAGGATGCCGACACTCCGACTGGTGCTCATCGTGCCGCCAATCGAACGGAGAGTTGTCGGAGCGCCAGCATGGTCGTGAGCACGGCGATGCCGACCGGAATGACCAACGTTTGGGTCATCGCCAACAACGACACACCGTCGATGGAGAGCGAGCGCTGGCCTTCCACCATGTACGAGATGGGGTTGAAGTCGGCGATGCGACGGTACGCACCGCTCATGGTTTCGCGGGGGAAGAAAGCACTCGAGAGAAACAACAGGATGAACAGCACCGGGAACGTTCCCTGGACTGCTTCAGCCGAGCCGGTCTTCAGCGCCACCACCGACATGAGGGCCCCGACTGCAAACGCGGTCACAAAACCTGCCACCACGATCGATACGTAGCCCAACACACCCGCTTGCACGGTCACGCCAAAGGGCAGCAGCGCGAGCAGAAAAATGAGCGCTTGCATTCCGCCGAACAGCGAACTGCCGGCCAAGCGTCCGAACAGGATGGATGTGCGCGACGTTGGTGCTGCGAGCAGGCGATCGAAGAATCCATCCTGGATGTCGGTGGCAAGTGCTGCAGCACCGGTCACCGAACCGAACAACACGCCTTGGGTGACGGTACCTGCCAGTGTGAACTGCAAGTAGGAATCCACCTTGGGGAAACCGGGCAGGCTGATGGCTCGGCTGAACGACGACGAACCGAGTGCAGCAAAGAACAGCGGGAAAATCAGTGACGGCCCCACCAGTGCGGGTTGCCGAAAGATCGCCAACGTCGAGCGGCGGGAGAGTGCGACGAACTGTCGCGCCACGTCAACGGGTTTGCGGCGCATTGTCGGCTCCTTCGAGGCGATACCCCGTCGCCTCGGCAAATACGTCGTCGAGGCTTGGCTGATTGAGCTCCAAGTGTTCCACCACGATCGTTGCTTCGTCGAGGGCGCGAACGACTTCGGCAACCCGTTCCGTGCCACCGCGTAAGCCCACGCCGAGTGTTCCCTCCGCGGTTGGTCGCATGTCGCCGAATCGCGCGAGAACCGCCTTTGCGGCGTCGGTATGTTCGCGCGACACGTTGATGAGCAGTGTCGGATCGCCGACGGTTCGCTTGAGTTCGCTGGGCTTGCCTTCGCGAACGATCTTGCCGTGATCGATGATGGCGATGCGATCGGCCAACTGATCTGCTTCCTCCAGATACTGCGTGGTCAGCATCACCGTGGTGCCTTCACGGTTGAGGCGACGCACTTCCTCCCACAACGTGAGGCGACTCATCGGGTCGAGTCCAGTGGTTGGTTCATCCAAGAACAACACGGCCGGTTGGTGAATCAGCGACAGCGCCAGGTCGAGACGGCGACGCATTCCGCCCGAATACGTGGACACTCGACGATCGGCTGCAGCAGTCAGGCCGACACGCTCCAACAGCTCGTTGGCGCGTTGCTTCATTTTGTTTGCAGCGATGCCGTAGAGCACCGCTTGCAGCTCGAGGAGCTCGAAGCCGGTCATGAGCGGGTCGATTGCGGCATCTTGCAGAGCCACGCCGATATTGCGTCGTACCTCGTCGGCTTGTTTCACCACGTCGTAACCGGCAACGCGTGCCGTGCCGCTGGTGGGGCGCAACAAGGTGGTGAGCATGCGCACCGCGGTGCTCTTGCCGGCGCCATTGGGGCCGAGAAATCCGAAGATTTCACCCTGGTTGACGGTCAAGTTGATGCCGTCAACGGCCTTGACGTCGCCGAAGTGACGAGCGAGTTGTTCTGCAATGATCGGGGCGTTGTTCACCCCAACAGTCTTACTGACTCCTGCATCAATCGCTGCTATTGGAGTACGTACTCGGCGTTATTGATTGATGGCTCGCCACACACGCTCGGGAGTGGTGGGCATATCGATGTGACGAACGCCCAGGTGGCTCACCGCATCCACCACTGCCGACTGCACGGCGGGTGTGGATCCGATGGTGCCGGATTCACCCACGCCCTTGGCGCCGAGCGGATTGCGCGGTGTCGGTGTTTCCATCGATACCAACTCGATTCGTGGAACTTCCACCGCCGAGATGAACGCATACTCCGCGAGGTTTCCGGTTTTCGGGTTGCCGTCTTCGTCGTACACGAATTCTTCGAGCAGTGCTTGGGCCGAACCTTGGGCAATTCCACCGTGAATTTGTCCTTCGAGCAGGAGAGGATTCAACACGGTGCCGGCATCGTCGCAGGCAACCTGCTTGAGGTGCGTCACTTTTCCGGTTTCGGTGTCCACCTCCACCACGGCGACGTGTGCGCCGAACGGGAACGTGGCACCGCCCGAAGTAAAGCGCTCGGCGATGGCGAGGCCACCCTCAGTTGCGCGACGCGCCGAAAGCTCGCCCCAGGTCACTGCAACGGCAGGTGTACCTGCAACGTGGAACGCTCCCCGCGACTTGTCGAGCACTACGTCGGCGTCGGCTGCTTCGAGTGCGGACGCAGCAACGGAGCGCGCAAGCTCCACGAGTTTTTGTGCCGTTTGGTGCACTGCGGCTCCGCCGAGTTGCAACGACCGCGATCCGTAGGTGCCGAGTCCGTCAGGGATGATGTCGGTGTCGCCCCACACGACGTCGATCTTGTCCATCGGAATACCCGTGTGCTCCGAGGCGATCATCGACCACGCAGTGACGTGCCCTTGTCCATGGGGTGACGTGCCGGTGTACACGATTGCTCGCCCGTCTGGCAGCACTTCGATGCGTGCATCCTCGTGATTGGTGCCACCGCTGGTGATTTCCACGTACACGCTCACGCCGATGCCGAGCTGATGGCGGTCGCCGCGTTGGCGTCGTGCTGCCTGCTCCTTGCGAAGTGCCGAATAGTTTGCCGCGGTGAGCACCTTGTCGAGTGCCACTTCGTAGTCACCGACGTCGTATTCCTGACCGATGGCGGTGGAGTGCGGCTGCATGAATTTCGGAATCAGGTTTTTGCGACGAACCTCGGCAGCGTCCATGCCAATTTCTGCAGCGAACATGTCCATGGCACGCTCGATTGCGGCCGTGGCTTCGGGTCGGCCTGCACCGCGATACGCCACGATCGGCGTGGTGTTGGTGACCACCGACTTGGTGCGGCACTCGATCTTCGGGATCGCGTACACACCACTGCTCATCGGGCGAGTGCAGGCCGGTGCAAGCACGGCGCCAACGTCGACGAACGCGCCGGAGTCTTGAATTGCTTCCAGTCGGTAGGCGAGCACTTTGCCATCGCGGCTGCCACCGATGGTGATGTACTGCAACTGTGCGCGACCATGGCCGAGCGCCAGCATCGACTCGCTGCGTGTTTCACGCCAACGCAAAGGACGGCCGACGGCTTGTGCCACACGACCGAGCACGATTTCCTCGGGATATGCAGAGATCTTTGCTCCGAACCCGCCACCAACATCGGGAGTGATCACGCGCACGTTGCTGGTGGCGTCACTCTTGTTGATTTGATCACGCACACCCTGCGCGTGTTGCGTGGAAATCCACTGGTACAAGCGACCGTCTACCCACGCAACAGCCGAACCACGAACTTCGAGCGGGCACGGTGCCACACGCTGATTGACGTACCGGCCCTTCACCACCACGTCGCAGTCGGCGAAGAACTCGTCGCCGGTGACGTCGGGCATTCCCCACACCGTGGAGTCGACCGCAACGTTGCTGCCGGCATCCGGGTAGATGAGCGTGGATGATTCCATCGCGTGTTCGAGATCCACCAACACTTCGAGTGGTTCGTAATCGATCACCACCAGGTCGGCGGCATCTTCGCCCTGATTGGCCTGTTCGGTGACGATGACCGCAACTGGTTCGCCCACGTAACGAACGCGACCGCTTGCAAGCAGCGTTCGCGTGACGCCGGGGTTGTACGACGACGCTTCGGGTGCAAGATTGAGTGACTCGGCGGTGTGAATTGCAATGACCCCGGGTGCTTCGAGCGCAGCACTGATGTCGATGCCGTTGATGATTGCGTGGGCCAGTTGTGATCGCACGAAGGTGACGTGGGCGGCACCCCGAAGGAGCGGCTCGTTCTGCATATCGTCCACATAGACGCCGCCAGTGGTGAGGAATTTCGGGTCTTCCTTGCGCAACACGCGGTTGCCGAGAATGCTTCCAGCCATGTCGCAAAGTTAGTGCAGACCGCCGCGAGGCGGTCCACCCAGCCTGCCTACGGGCGCAGCGGGTTGAACGTGTCGAGGTTGCCCTGCTCCACGCCCACGTTCTGCGTTTCTCGCAGGTTCACGATGCCAACCACCAGGTTGTATGGCCAGCGATCCGGCAGAGTCACGGGGGCTTCGGGCTGGGCCAGCAACGGGATGCGCCGCTCGTTGGGGAGGAGGTACCCGAGCTGTGAGCGAATGGCCTGTCGGACGCCTTCAGGAGCGGTGAGTGCATCCACCTCGTCCTGAAGAGCGTCGTTGACTTCCTCGTAGACGCCGTATTGCGAAGAGCGAGAGTCGAGAAGGTCGCGTTGACTCACCCAGGTGCGCACTGGCACCACGAAGAAGGTGACGATGAGCGCCATGACGCCGAGAACGATGATCGGCATGGTGAAGGGACGCAATCGATTGGCGACCACCAGCGGAAAGTTCACCCCTCCATTGTGACGGCTTCACCGCGGATGTCGGTGGACTCCCGCCACGCTCCGATCATCGAAGCCCGCCCCCGCTGGGGTTTACGGGTTGAGCGCCTCGCGACCCAAGAACTTTGCACGCGAACCCAATTCGCCTTCGATTCGCAATAGCCGGTTGTACTTTGCGACGCGATCACTGCGGGCCGGAGCCCCCGTTTTGATTTGGCCGCAATTGGTTGCAACAGCGAGGTCGGCGATGGTGGAATCCTCTGTTTCGCCACTGCGGTGGCTCATCACACTGGTGTATCCCTCGGCAGTTGCCAATGCGACGGTGGCCAACGTTTCGGTGAGCGTTCCGATCTGGTTGACCTTCACCAACACGCTGTTGGCAACCTTGGCATCGATGCCCTGTTGCAGACGCTGGGCGTTGGTGACGAACAAGTCGTCGCCCACCAATTGCACCTTCTTTCCGAGTGCGGCGGTGAGCTGTGACCAACCGTCCCAATCATTTTCGGCCATCGCATCCTCGATCGACACGATGGGGTAGCGCTCCACCAGCGCACTCCACCAGTCGCACAGTTGTGTCGCCGTCATGGTCTTGCCTTCGCCCGCGAGGTGGTAGCTGCCGTTCTTGAACAACTCGCTCATCGCCGGGTCGAGTGCAATGGCGATGTCCTTGCCCGCGGTAAAGCCCGCACGTTCCACCGCCTGCAGCAACACCACGATGGCTTCTTCGTTGCTGGCGAGATTCGGCGCAAAACCGCCTTCGTCACCAACTGCGGTGCTGAGCCCGCGCTCGCGGAGCACGCTCTTGAGTGCGTGATACGTTTCCACGCCCCAACGCAGTGCCTCGCTGAAGGTTCTCGCACCGATCGGCATCACCATGAATTCCTGCAGGTCTACGTTGTTGTCGGCGTGTGCGCCGCCATTGAGCACGTTCATCATCGGCACCGGGAGCACGTTGGCATTCGTACCGCCCACCGATGCATAGAGAGGCGTAGAAGTTGCGCGAGCGTGCGCGTGAGCCAACGCCAAGCTTGCGCCGAGCAACGCATTGGCGCCGAGGCGCGCCTTGTTCGACGTGCCATCGAGTGCGATCATCGCGGCGTCGGCGCCTGCCTGATCGGACGAGTCCCGCCCCACGAGCACACCTCGCAGTTCGCCGTTGACGTGACCAACCGCTTTGGTGACGCCCTTGCCGGCGTATCGCGTGCCGCCGTCGCGAAGTTCGACGGCTTCGTGCTCGCCGGTGGATGCGCCGGAGGGAACGATTGCGGAGCCAACGGCCCCATTCTCGAGGTGGACATCGACTTCGACGGTGGGGTTGCCGCGCGAGTCGAGAACTTCGCGACCAACCACGTTGGAAATTTTCATGACGCGCTCAGGCTAGTTGAGCTGGCGTTTGGCCTCGTCCCAGAGCGAATCAAGTTGCGCAAGATCGCACGAGGCAAGGTCCATTCCACGCTGCGCGGCGAGTTGTTGCACGCGAGCGAAACGCGCAACGAACTTGTCGGCTGCATCGCGTAGTGCAGTCTCGGCATCCAATCCCAGTTTGCGCGCCACGTTCACCACGCTGAACAGCACGTCGCCAAGTTCCATGCGCACGACGGCCGGGTCGCCGCTCTGCGCGGCAACACGAAGTTCGCCGATTTCCTCGTCGAGTTTCGCACTTGCACCGTGGACATCGGGCCAGTCAAAGCCGACTTCGGCAGCACGCTTCTGCAGTTTTTGTGCCAACGACAACGATGGAGCCGCCCGCGACACCCCGGCGAAGAAGTCGGGCGCATCATCGACGATCTTGGCTGCGCGTTCAGCGCGCTTGATCTCGTCCCAGGTGGTGACGACTTCTCCTGCATTGGTGGCTTGCACATCGCCGAATACGTGGGGATGCCGACGCACCAGTTTTTCGTGCGTGGTGCGAGCAACGTCGGCAAGGCTGAAGCGACCTTGCTGTTCGGCGATGGTGGTGTGGAACTCGATTTGATACAGCAAATCGCCGAGCTCCTCGATGAGTGCCTCATCCGTCGACGGGTCGTCTTCGTCGAGTGCGTTCAAGGCATCGACTACCTCGTACGTTTCCTCGATCAGGTATCTCACGAGTGATGCATGCGTTTGCTCGCGATCCCACGGACACTGCTCGCGGAGAGTGCGGGCGAGGGCATGCAGGCGCGCCATCTCGCCGGCCACTGGTTCGGCAAGTTGTGGGACGTACAACGAGGTGAGGTGATCAACGACCAGTCCGTGCGAGCGCTCGAGACGATCGAGATCGTCCCACGTGGTATCGAGCACGCGTTCGTCGGCAAGCCCGAGGTGATGCAACACCGTGACGCGTTCGTCGCCCCGGGCAGATTCGTGTGCCAGTTTGATTTCGGACAACACCCAGTCGGCGTGGCATTGCGCAACGAGGAACGGGCCGGCGCTGTTTGCTGCCGATTCGGCAAATCGGTGGGCGTCAACGAGTCGCACGCCAGCGTCGACCGGATCGATTCCCAGTCGCAGCCACGCCAAGTCGAGAAAACTCACTGCGGAGAGCACTCGAACCTCGAGTCGTTCGTCGGCGAGCAGTCGACGAACGCCGTCTTCCAAGACTCCCGGCGAGCCAGGTACGGCGTACAACGCCGAGCCATCTTTCAGCGCGGCATCGGCTACTCGAGCAGCGATTGCCGCGTATACCTCGGCAAAGGTGTCGTGACGCTCGTATTCATCGTCGAATGACACGGCGCTGCCGACCAGCGTTGCGCTCGGGTGACGAGTGGTGCGTACGAAGCGAGTGGTCGACGAGGAGATTGCTTCGATCGTCTCTTGGGTTACCAGCCCGACCGGGCCCGGCCCCAGGCCAACGACGGTGACAACCGGACGTGACACGAGAACTACGGGGCGACGACGGTGCCCGCGAGAGGATCCCAACGTCCGTATTGCGACGCAACCGAGATATCGGCGTCAGCAAGTGCACCGAGGAGCAAGTACTCGCCGGGTGCTTCGGCAAAATTCGCCGACACGCTCTCTGAAACTGCTGTGAACGGGCGTATGAAGATGACGTGCCAACCAAA